>ENA-UZWV01000323-UZWV01000323.1-metagenome-genome-assembly--contig:-Day-3-1m-contig-323_pt1 | contig 19412 bp, 16 predicted proteins | sample MGYA00260342_ERZ794902 | MGnify/ENA metagenome assembly ERZ794902
ACCACAAAATCCAGTGTGTTCATCTCTTGTGCCGTACTCCATTGAAGAAGCACATCAAGTTTTTGCTTAGTAGCGGTGAAGTCTAACCACTCTACAGGCAAAGGCGAAGATGATGACGCCAGTGTAATCTCACGCAAGATGGTACTGCTGAGTGCATTGGTGAGCACATAGTTATTGGTAGCGTCATTGGTAGCACTCGTAACGGGTGTCCATATACTGCCATCGTAGTTGTTTGTCTCTAAGGTGCTTTCTGTGAGTCCATTCAGCTCACCATCGAGATAGTCTATCTGCACCGTACCGCTGTACGCTGGGCTATTGGCACTAAACAAGTAACACCGCGATATGGCCGTAGCTCCAGAAGTTGCCGCGTTGGCCAATGTAGTGTTTTTGGTAATGGACAAGCCGTCTAGGTCAAACGCCGCAGAAGGGATGAGTGTTAGTCCATTGGTATGAAAAGTTTCATTGGGTGCAACCTGGAAGGTGGTACCCGAAGTTACAAATAGGTCTTGCGCATGTAAGGTCAAATTGCCTAAAGATGCTATTGCCATCACCATTAAATATTTCATGGAACAAACATAAACTAAAATGCAGCAATATTTGATACAAACTTGATACTTTTAAAAGATAAACTAACAAGGTTAACTGTATTCACACGGAGTTGGATAAGCTTGAATCCAACGTACTTATAACAAGAAACTTAACTAGAAAATAGAACACAATTGTGATGCATATTACATGCGGCTTTTCGATTAAAAAGGCTTTGTAATTCGTAAACTTTTTATCGATTTATTCAGAATAAGCATTTACTCCCTTTTGTTTAGTCTGTAACCTAATCCGATATTTATATTAAGCCCTGCAGCTTTGGGTTTGATCACGTAGCCATCAAACCGCCCCAAATCAATAACACTTTTAGTACATTTCATCAAAACAATATCCGTTGACAATATGATACGCTTGGTAATAAATTTATCCCATCCTCCCCTAATGCCATATCCTAGACCCCATTTTAAGGGATAATCAATCATCATATCTTCCTCAAAATCGAAATTACCTACTCGGACTGCTGAGTACCATGTTTCTGTTTTTTTAAGAGAAATAAGAGCAAATGACGGACCCCACCAACCACTCGACTCATCATTTTCATATTCATAAATTTTCATATCAATCATGAAACACTTAAAATCATTATTGACATCATAATGGCGGTATTTTCTCTTGTCAATCTCTTTTCCATCCAAGTCGTCTTCTAAATATGAGGCGGTGTAGGGTGCAATATTTTGGTATTTTAAGAGAATAGACATTTTATCATTAATCTCTTTTTCTATTCCAAAGGCCAGTAATGGGAAACCGTCATACCTATTCGAACTGTATGGAGTTGACCCAGATAGATAGGTGAAAACGCGTAGGTCCAGTAACTCTTTATTGTATTTCCATATCTTGGGCCTAGGCTTATTCGTACCAGAGGTTGTATACTTTACTTTGCCATTGGGGTACTTGGGGTACTTGGGGTACGCGGCAGTTGTCACATTGAATATTTTACATTGGCCTGGTATCAAATTAACACTCCCGCTATGTATATAACGACCTCTATTTTTGGAATAAATACGGTAGGAATGTACACCGGAATATAGTGTCTTAGTAATGGTACCATTATCACCACATGTTGGAACGGAGTTTGAAAAATACGTATTGAGTATGCCAATATAATTACCATCAACATACATATACAAATCTCCATCAGGACGGTTTTTAGTGTAAAAACTTATCTCACAAGGAATGGATACTGGATCAATTACACTTTTCTTATTGATTGCCGGCAGCATTTTGATTTCCTCTATCCTAATTGCCCAATTGATCCCAGCACGTGCTCCATCGGCATCGCCCCAGCCGCCCTGAGTAACTCCAATGGCCTCACCGCGCGTATTTAACAGAGCTCCCCCACTACTTCCATGCGCAATCCCTGCGTTCATTTGAATTCTCCTTGGATCTCCTGAATTGATTAAATTAGAAACTAGACCCTTACTGACGGTATTCATAAATAGTGGATCTGCTGGCGTACCAATGGCCCAGCATTCATCGCCTTTTTTAGGTGGTTGCTGTGAAATTTTCAAATAACTAAATTGCTTCTTTTGAATGTTCCTGATTTTTAAAATGGCTAAATCTTTGGACTTACTCCCTTTGACTATATTCTGGACATCATATTTCACTTTACGTCCATTTTCCTCCAAAACCACTTTGAGACTGTGAGCCCCATCAATCACGTGGTAATTCGTTACTAAGGTTCCATCAGAACTAATCATAAAACCACTCCCGTGACCTATGTATTGACCATTGTAATCATATATTTCTACGATGCCAACAGCCTTTTCGAGCTTTTGTATGTCTGGGCTCTGACCAAATGAGGCGGCAGTATTAAACAACAAAAGCAGTAAGATGAAAGGTATACTATTTTTTAATCCCATAATACTGACTTAAGACAATTATACTAATTACAATTTTCGTATGTGTACGTATACACATCCCCATATTCTGTGCTTCTCAATAAATAACCACGTTCATTGTATTCAAATATGGACCCATCACTACCTTTCTGTGTATTCCCTTCCCAATAATATGTAACTTCACTATTGTGAGCAGATTTACTAATCATTTTACAGAAATTTTCACAATCTTCATATTTGTATGTGACTGGTAGCATCCCCCTGTATGATTTTAATAAATAGCCATTACTATTATAAATAGCTAAGATATTGCCATCTATTTCTTGTGTATCACCGGCCCAAGTATAGTTAATTACAGATGTAGAATCAAGACCTTTATAGGTCTGTTTTGTCATTTTACAATAGTTGTCACAATCGTCATACTCATAAGTGAAAGTATCCTCAGCTTGTATATTTTGTATAACAGAACCATAACTATTATAGTCATTTAAGGAGCCATCACTCCCTTTCTGTGTATTTTCAATCCAAGTGTAATTGTGGATATAATTTGTATCGGAATTTTGATAAGCACACCGTGTAACTTTACAAAAGTTTGACTTGCTCGAATTAACGAACTCTTTTTCATTACATGAGAACCCCAACACCACTAAAATGGAAAATATTTTACTTTTCATGATACAATAATATCTGTTTATAACGGAAAACACATATCTCATGCACTATCTAAGGGCGGGGTAATTTACTCTAATTCATCTATTCCGCTCTGGCAGTTGTAGTTATGTTCTTCAAATCATTTGAATTTTTCAATGTTCACATCAGTGGCAGTCGTGCAAACCACGGATACTGATTTCTAAAAGTAAGAAAACACATTAAAAGGCAGTAAAAAAAATACAGAAAGAAGACAAGTGGAACAGCTAGCAAATTTAATTTACAGCAACTTACGTAGAGCTAACAGCTTGTGAGCAAAGGATAATTTGACTTTTGATGCATCAGTATAGGTAATGTGTCTCAACTAAAACTCTCAAGGCTAATTCTTTCACTCTATCCGTTTCGGGAGATACAATTAGCGGATAATAGAAATGACATTACTGCGTCTAAGAGTCTGCTTGTTTTGAGGATTTGTAATAAAAAACAACCCAAAATATTCTCCATCTGGTGCTGGCAAACCCGTTCGAGCATTGTTACCATCCCAACAATCATTCACACTTTTACCCTCAAAGATAATTTCGCCATATCGATTATAGATGGTATATCTTACGTCCAAACATTTCATAGAATCAAAATTTACACAATATAAGTTGTTGTAATCATCTGTATTGGGCGTAAAAACATTATACAATTCTACGGTTTCTAATGTCATAAGAAACGCATCGATTGTGAAATCAATCTCCATTGTATCATTGATTATACAATAGGAGGTATCCGTCGTAATCAGTTGTATAGATTTATCTCCAGAAGAGTTATAGGCATAGGCTACTGGAGATTCATTGATTGAAGTTGCATCATTTTCAAATGTCCACACATAACTTGGTGAACTAAGAGAATCGACGGTTATTGATACAATACCATCCGAGGCACAATCTACATTATAATCAATGGCAAACCGTACCTCATGCTTCCTGGGTTTGATAATTGTGAGAGAGTCTTTGAGCGGAACATAAAATTGACAAGTATTGCTATCAGAAAATTGTAATTCCACGTAATATTTTCCTGGTTTCGAATAAAAATACGTAGTTGAAGGACTATTTTGGGGTTGGATAATGCCGTCCCCAAAGTTCCATTGAAATGTATCTGCCAACGTATTTTTTGTATAGAAAATAGAAAGAGAGTCACAGCCAATTTTGGGTTCAATATTGAAGTTTGAATAAAAAGTGTCTGGCTTTTCTAATTGAACGGTTCTGTAAAAAGTGTCATTACAACCTTTGGGTCCTTTGGCGATCAATCGCACTTCAAATTCGTCATGGTTGCGGTACTCCCATTTTGGCTTTGTGAGATTGGAGGTGTCGTCACTTACATTTTTTTCACCAAAATCCCATGAGAAATTAAGGCTATCACCAAAACTATAATTTTTAAATTGAACATCCCTTGAGCATTGTAATGGATCGGCATCAAAACTAGCAGTTACAGAAAGTTGGCATTCAACGACATTCAGTTGATAATCCTGAAACATTTCTCCAATTTTAGTGCCATTTCTGTATTCTTCCACTTTAACGCCAATAACAAATTGTCCAATTTCTGATGGGGTGACTGTAAGTATCCCCGTGGATGAATTTATTTTTAATTTTTCATATCCATTCATGAAATTGGCTAAAGAGTAAGGAGATTTTAAAATCACTTTATTGTAGGGTGGTGCACCAGGGGGTGATGGTCGAGTATTTGAGTTGGCAACATTATATGTATGGGGAATAATTAAGGAGTATACCAGTGAGTCGTTATCCTGATCCTGCGCACTGTAATCAAACTTTAATGGCACATTATTACATAAAAAATTGGGCGGTAGATTTTTGAATCTCGGGGAACTATTCTCTGCTACAACACTGGCGGACAGTATTTTTACGTAATAGGTAGCACCTGTTCCAATTGGGTCAACGACATTATTTATAGTTCGGTTTCTACAACACCGTTGAAAGACGACATAAACTCCATTGGTTCCTGGATTAATCTCTTTGGTATATGAAAAGCTATATGCACGGATACAGGAATTGGGTACATACTCCAAACAATTGTAATCTATTTTCGAAATGGTATTTATGCTATCGACTTGCACTAGATCATAATTGATCAGTTTATTGGTTACCGCATCATAGTATGCAACATATATTTCTTTATCCTCCTCCAGTGCATCAGGTATTCCATTCAAGCAATCGAGATATAAGTCTACGTATATTTCATATGTATTGGTTTTTTTTTGCTTGTATCCCACATTGCCTCCTACAACGTGTGTTGCATGGGCAAAATGACCCAAAAAAAATACAATAAGAATCAAAGATAATCTCATACGCTCTTAATAATCTACGCAAGTTTACGAAAACAAGCTCATTTATCTAATATTAACATTGATTGAATGGTAGGTGTCATTATATGTATAGTGTAGCTTTTTTCAATGCTATTGAATTGGCAAGAGTGTCAATTAGAGCAATGAAAGACTTTGGGGGGCTCGAAATAAAACGACTTCGCAAGAAGGAGTAACATTGTGAAATAGAATTAGTGGAGAATACCGGTCGCCTTCATTACTTACTTTACAACTATTTTCTTATCCGTTAATTATTGACTTTGTGAAAATGCAAGTGAAGCATTTTTTGATGGAATCCAAGCTAGTCTCTAGTGTTGAAAAGTTTGACTGCTTTGAATACTTAAAAATTAAACAAGTGTTAAATTATATTTGAGTATAATTGTTTTACATTAAAAAAAATAAGACATGAAAGATATGCTCGTAGTTGCAAAACTAAACGAAGGTGGCTTTGAGAAATTCATGGGTTTTATGAAATCTGAAGAGGGGATGAATGAAAGAAGAAAGGTTGCAGATCTAACTAAAACTTTGGGTACAATGTCTCCTGATAAGAATGCAGTAATGTTTAAGATTTCTGTTCACGATGAAAATGCACTGAACTCTTTTTTGGATGGATCAAATCCTGTTTCAAAACCTATTTGGGATGAGGTTTTGGAGAGTTATGAAATTTTTGAGATAAATAAGGTGTCATAGATAGTTTTTGATAGACTCCAAGCTAGTTGCTGGTGTGGATTTGACTGCTGATAGTCACTATATTTGAATTGCTTTAAGAATTGTATTTAAGAATGAAAAAAATCATATTAATTTTATTTCTAGTTTTTAAAATTCATTCATTACACGCTCAATTAGATAGCATAATTGACCAAGGAGTATTTAGAACGTATATTGTTCACTTACCATCCGGATATAATACTAATAATAAATACCCACTTGTATTTAATCTTCATGGTTTGAGGGCAAACGCTCTGCAACAAAAAACGTATACTCAATTTGATGAAATTGCCGATCAAAAAGGATTTATTGTTGTTTATCCAAATGGAACAGATAAATCTTGGACTACAGTTGGCAATAAAGATTTAGACTTTCTCTCTAATCTGGTTGACTCCATTAGGTCTAATTATTCAACAGATGACTGTCTATTTATGATGGGATTTTCACAAGGAGGATTTATGACTTATAAATTTGCTCTCACTAGCTCACATTCTTTGAAAGCTATTGCAGTAGGTTCTGGAAATATGTCTAAGGCCACTCAAACAGCTTCCGAAAACGCTCCTCAAATTCCCGTTCTTCATTTTCATGGTAATGCCGATAACATAGTTCCATTTAATGGTACTCAAACATTTATTCCTCCTGTTGAAAATACTATCGAATGGTTGGTATCCCATAATGGATGTGATAGAATCCCTGTTGTAACAACCCTACCTGATATCGATTTAACAGATAACTCTTCGGTTGAAAAATACTACTATGGAAATGGTGTCAATGAGTCTGAAGTAACCTATTATAAAATTACCGGTGGTGGTCACACTTGGAGTGGTTCTATTCCAGTTCCGGTTTTTGGTGAAACTAATCAAGATATTAATCAGAGTGCTATAATTGGAGACTATTTTGCAAAATTTTGTTCAGAAACTATTGGAATTCCTAACGAAAAAGGTGAGGTCTTTTTTGGTCTTTATCCAAATCCATTTAATAATCAACTAACTATCCAATCTTTTGCCAATGAGGAACTCACATTTATTTTGTACGATAATCTTTCACGTCAAGTCCTAAAAGAGAAGTGTTATGGCAATTTAACTTTAAATACAGATTTTCTATCCCAAGGAATTTATTATTATAAATTACAAAACTCTAAAGAAAAAATAAAATCGGGTAAAGTCATCAAAAATTAAAAAAGTGGAGAATATCGGATTCGAACCGATGACCTTTTGACTGCCAGCCAAACGCTCTAGCCAACTGAGCTAATCCCCCAATAAGAGTATGTTAGGTTTGAAAGTAACACAGTACAAAAATAAAACTAACTCACAAATAACAAGCTACAATCGCCATAACTTAAAAATCTGTAGTCATTGCGGATCGCTTCAGCGTAAATTTCTTTCCACTCATCCCCTACCACACTCGCAATAAGCATAAGTAAGGTACTCTCAGGTAGATGAAAATTAGTAATTAAAGCATCGATACTTCTTGGCGTATAATGAGGCAATATCAAAATTTCAGTGGCTCCTTGTAGGGTGCTCAGACCTTCAATCTCCATATAGCGGACAATATGCTGAAGCGATTCTACATACGATAGGCTTGTATCTACTTCGTAGGGTTCTAACTTATGTACCAACAGGTTACTATCTCCTTGGCTAAGCTGTCTTCCTATCCAATACAAACTCTCCAATACACGAAGGCTCGTAGTGCCTACCGCAACTCGCTTATCTTTTGCCATAAGGTACAACAATGCGTCCTTGCTTACCTCAAAATACTCTCTGTGCATGTCATGGTCTACCACATTATCTGCTTTTACAGGCAAAAAGGTGCCTGCCCCTACGTGCAGTGTCACCTCTGCTGTTGCTATACCCTTACCTTCTAGCAATGACAACACTTCCGAGGTAAAATGTAACCCTGCCGTAGGCGCGGCTACAGAGCCTGAATTACGCGCAAAAACCGTTTGATACGTTTGTGTATCTGCTACTTCGGTATCTCTATTGAGGTACGGCGGTAGTGGCAACTCTCCTATTTCATCAAGCAGATCAGTAAAGGCCTTTCCATTTTGCCACGATAGCTCAACAACACGATCTTGCCTGCTGACTAATTTGGCTTGCACGAGTTCATCATTTCCTACCAAGGCAATGAGCTCATCTACCTTCCACTTCTTACTATTGCCTATAATACACTTCCATTGGCAAGAGGATGTAGCGGCAAAGGCTCTTTCGTAGTTGCTAGGCTGAATCGGTTCCAGCAATAGTACTTCTATGAGTGCTCCAGTCGCCCGCTTAAAATAGAGACGTGCCGGTATTACCTTAGCGTTGTTACGTACAATGAGCGTATCACTTCCGAGTGTCTTACCTATATTTTTAAAAACGTGGTGGCTAAAAACGGCGTCTTTGTATACCAATAGCTTGGATTCATCCCTACGCTCTAGCGGGTACTTAGCAATGCGCGCTTCGTCTAGCTTAAAATTAAAATCAGACTTCTTTATCATAAATTTCTAGATGGTTTGGTATCGTTTACCAGGTAAGGAACAAATACAGTTTTTCATTTCTAATTCTAGTAAGGTCATAGCTAGCGTGCTGCTTGACATACCCGAGAGTACCATTAGTTGATCTATACCCATTTCTTTGCTTTCTTGTATCATGTCTACCAGTTTTTGCTCATCATCACATAACTCCACAAACAGCTTTCGCTGATTGTTTTTCTCCATTTTAACATCCCAATTGAGTTGTTTTACAAGATCTTCTACATCTTGGAGTAAACTTGCTTTGTGGTTTTTGATAAGATAATTGCATCCAGCACTATACTTCTCACCTATAGAACCCGGCACTGCAAGCACATCTCGGTTGTACTGGTTTGCCAACTCTGCAGTGATAAGCGAGCCTCCTCGTGCTGCACTTTCCACTACAATTACAGCATCTACCATACCTGCAACTATCCGATTGCGCATGGGAAAATGCTCTCTAGCTGGTGCAGTACCACTCGTATATTCTGTAAGAATAGCACCATTCGAAGCTACCATATCGCGAGCTATGTTACTATGCAAAGTAGGATAAATTCTATCCATACCATGAGCTACTACACCAAAAGTATCTACACCATACTTGAGACACTGCTTGTGTGCCCATATATCTACACCATACGCCAAACCACTAACTACCGTAGGCTCGTATGGAGCAATGTCTTCTATAAATTTATTGATAAACTGTTTACCATACTCGGTCATTTTGCGCGTACCCACTATAGCAATTATTTTCTCTGGATTTAGGTTCTGATTACCCCGTACAAAAAGCAGAATAGGACAATCTGGAATATTCTTGAGCCGAGCAGGATAATCTTTGTCTAAGAAAAATATAGGACGAATATTATTCTTTTCAATAAATGTCACCTCTTGCTCTGCACCACTGAAATCGTTGAATCCTTTTATATTCTGTGATAAAACATCCCCTACTCCTGGGGCTTTTTTTAGAAACTCACTCGATTTTTCAAAAATTTCGCGTACACCACCACAATAGCCAATTAAGTTCTTTGCTAAAACACTACCGATACCGGGTATCTGCGTGAGGGCTATTTTATAGACTAAATCCTTATCCACTCCTACCTTGGCGAAAATAGAATTCCCGCTCTAAAAACAAAGCATCTATTTACTCTTTTACTGTAGCACTGTTGCGTGTAGTGGCTCCAATAATTTCATCGTATCCATAAAACACGTTTTTGTGGTATATCAAAATGGTATAGTCATTCTCAGTCTCTTGGTGATTTCCCTCAGTAAAGGTATAGTCGATATTGCCTTCTTTGTCCTTGAGCACAAAGTGATAGTTATAGTAACTTTGCTTGAGAAGCACAGAAGCTCCATACATAGCATAATCCGGGAAGTATTTCATCTTAAACTTCTCCTGAAGCTGCCAATCGCTCAATTCACCATAGATATATACCTCACCTTGGTCACTAAAGTCATTGCTTTTTAGATAAAAATGTATCAATGCATAGTCTCCGTCTTCTACTATGTTCACACCATCATCATTTAATATTACACGTTTACCGTTGTAATCTAGCCAACGTACGTAATTGAGGTGACCCTTGGGCTCTTCTGGTCTCAGCACACAATTTTGAACACTATCCCTGTATTTTTTTATGACATTATTGCTAAAGAAACGGAGTGATCTAATGTCAAAAAAGCGAAACTCATTGGTGCCCGGAAAAAGGTTCTTATCTTCATAATTAAAACTAAGCTCATCGCCATTCACAAAAAGAGGTTTGAGGTTATAAATAGCATTGTTCCAGCTATTATTTTGCAATATGGTTACGTTCACATCCATGAACGGATTGGGGATACTGAATCCTTTGTAGTCTACCATAAAATCTACTTCTTGGTGGGTAAAACGCTTTTCGGCCAAGGTAGCCGTACGTATATCCGATCTTATTTTGGTCTGATTATCAACTACCATAAACCTACGTGTAAGCAGCACATCCTCTTCATCAAAGTTTCGATACACCTTGATAATGTAATTACCACTTTTGGTTATCTGCATCTCTTCAGTTGGAAATTTTAGAGCGTAGTGCGTATATTTTGTAAATGTATTGGTAGAGAATTTGAAATCCGTAATCTCTCCCATCAACTGGCCTGTAACGTACTCCATAGGTTGCAAGTCACTGGGTTCCCAGTTTCTATTGCAGTGTACAAATGAGAAGTTAAAAAACTCATTATTGGGATCTAGCATGTCAAAACTAAGGCGCAACTGACTGCCAGATGCCAAATTGAGTAACGGAAGCGGATCGTATATATCAATATCTTTTTGAAGGATAACGGTCGCTATTTTATCATCAAAATTTTTATTGTCATACACTTCGGTTTGTGCTTTTGCACTGGTTGAAAATGCCATACACAGTGCGATAAATAGTACTTTATTCATTGGTTCGATTATCTCAAATATGAGGCCAAATTATAGCCTGTTCAATAGTAAACAATAATATGGGTATTTAGCTAAGCGAATAGCTCACTTTTTCTTGGCTTCTTCCCATACCTCATCCATTTCGGCAAGTGTCATATCCTCTAGCTGCTTACCTTGTGACTTGGCATAGGATTCTATAGCCTCAAATCGGTACTTGAATTTACGGTTGGTTTTTTCCAAAGCATCGTCTGGATTTATCTTTAGCCAGCGGGCATAGTTGACCAGACTAAATAGCAAATCACCAAACTCTTCCTCTTTTTCTATCCCCTCTGCCTCTTTAAACTCTTGAAGTTCCTCGTCTACTTTCTCCCATACATCATCTTTACTGGGCCAGTCAAAGCCTACTTGTGCAGCCTTATCTTGCATACGCATTGCCTTTACAAGGCTTGGCATACTGGTTGGCACACCACTAAGCACACCCTTATTTCCTCCTTCTTTGAGCTTAAGCTGCTCCCAGTTTTTCTTTACTTCTTCCTCATCCTTTACCGCTACGTCGCCGTATATATGCGGGTGTCTACTTATCAGCTTTTCACATACACCGTTGAGCACATCAGATACATCAAAGGCTTTTTTCTCATCGCCAATTTTAGCATAGAACACAAGGTGTAAGAAGAGATCTCCCAATTCTTTTTTTATCTCCTCATTATCATTTTTTAATATAGCATCGCTCAACTCATAGGTCTCCTCTATAGTGAGGTGACGTAGCGATTCATTTGTTTGTTTTTTATCCCAGGGACACTGCTCACGGAGCTCATCCATGATTGTCAGCAAACGGCCAAAGGCCTCTAAACGTTTATCCATGTAACCCTATAGAATGTTATTTGCCTTCATCAAACCTACAAAACTGTCTTTGTAGTTTTTGCCTATCGGAATTTTAACTTCATTGACCTCACATCCAGAAGTACTAAATGATGCGACATGTTGTCTATTGACAATAAAACTGCGGTGCACACGGCTAAACATATCTCCTGGTAACTTCTTTTCCATATTCTTCATGGTTTGAAGCGTTACGATCTTCTTATCTGCTAAGAATATTTTTACATAATCGGCAAATGCTTCTACGTAGTAGATATCACTGTATGATAATTTTATGAGTTTCTGATTTGCTTTTACAAAAATATGTTCATTTTCTAAGTCAGACTCAGCCACATTGCTGGTATTCTTTATCTTGAAATACTCTTTCGCTTTATCTACACCTTTTTCAAATCTATCATAGGCAATAGGCTTGAGTAAGTAATCTATTGCATCTAGATCAAATCCTTCTAGAGCATAATCTGGATGTGCCGTAGTAAACATAAATAACGGCTTGTTTTCTAATGATTTTACAAAACTTAGTCCACTTATCTCAGGCATATTTATGTCTAAAAACATCAAATCTACTTTGTGTGTTTTGAGCACTTCACTTGCTTCAGCAGCGTTGTTGCACCGTGCTACAAGTGTAAGGTCTGGATGCTTAGCCACATAAGCCTCAATGATGTCTAATGCTAATGGTTCGTCGTCTACAGCTATACAATTCATACTATTCTTTTTTTAAAAATTGATTACGTTAATTTTATATTGAGTTCTACTTTAAATTCAACATCTGTACTACCCACATTCAGTGAATGCTTTAGTGGGTAAAGCAGGTTTAGTCTCTTTCTTACATTGATAAGTCCTATACCTCCTTGATATCCTTTTTGTTGTGATACCTCACTCCCGTTCACTGGTTTGCTATTGGCTATACTAAAGCGTAAATCTTCCTTTTGAGTATCCACTTCTACCCTAACGTATCCTTTAGCCTTATCCTTGCCCAGTCCATGCTTAAAACTATTTTCTACAAATGGAATAAGCAGCATCGGAGCAATCTCCTTGGTATCTGTATCCCCATTTATAACGATATCCAAGTCCATGCGACTACCGTGTCTTACCTTCTCTAACTCCAGATAACTCTGCAAGTATTTTAGTTCCTGTGTGAGGCTCACTTTTTTCTCACTACCCTCATACAAAATATAACGAAGTATGTCGCTGAGTTTGAGAATAAGATCTGGTGCCAAGTCATTTTTTTGCAAGGCAAGCGAATAAATACTATTGAGACTATTGAATAAGAAATGCGGATTAATCTGAGACTTGAGATACTTGAGCTCCGTCTCTGTATTTAGTTTGGCTAGTTCTTTGGCCAGTCGCTCTTTCTCGTACCAGTGCTTTACAAGCTTTAGACTCATCGTAATTGCTGTAGTATACGTAATAGCCATGGAGGTAGAAAGTAAAAATCGGGGAGAAAGCAAGCCGCTCTTAAAGGCAGGACCTATGGTGTTAATTACTGTAAACACCGCTGCCTCTAGCAACGCTCCTAGCGATATAGAAAGCGTTATTGCCAAAAAATACTTTATGTAAACTCGTTTCTGCAAAAAGAATGGGAACAAAAAGTAAATATTGAAGTAGCTCACCATGGCATGTATAGCCACTATCACAAAAGAATTAATGTAAAAATCGGGCCTTGTAATACCCGGACTCAACACAAATACCCAGAATAGGTAGTATATGACCCAAAGAAAAATATGGTGTAGGTTGTAGGTAGTCGCTTTTTTGTACAACACTGAATTCACGAAAGAGTCTTGCGTAATACTCATACTATGATACGGTCAAAGATATCGATGCATATCTAAGAAACGGAGTCTAGTGGCTGAAAGGAGTATAAATTTCTATAAAGCTACTTGCGAAAGTACCTCAGTAGCTTGTAGCTCCAGTCCAATACACTCACACCCGTTTTGAAGTAATTATTGCCATCTGCAGCCGTAGAAATAGTCTCTGTAGTGGTGTAGTACTGATTAATATTGGAAGAAACTACGGTAAAAGTAAAAATGTTGAGTACCAAAAGAGCAATGATAACAAGGGTTGATTTTTTAATGGATTTAAGCTTCTCTCTCATAACAATAATGCATTGATTTAGAGTACTACGAATATAGTGCCAAAAAGTTATCTTGGTGATTTCATCGGTAAAAATAACAGTTATATCGGCAACAGCACCTGATTTTTGCTTTACACTATGGGTAAGCGATAAAATCTGTAACGCTTCTGTCTCAGGTATTGTTAGACTTTAATACCTTTGTTATAACATAAAATAAACGATGCAGTTTCTAGTATTACTTGGATTAATTTTAGTTGTAATGTCACTGGCCTTTATAGGTATGGCAGTACGCGTGTTTCTTGTGAAAGACGGTGAGGTACGCGGTGGATGTGCCGGCAAAAATCCCATGATGCAAGAAGAAGGTGCCGCCTGCACCATGTGCGGTGCTCAGCCAACAGAAGAGTGCCAAGCTGAGCCTGTATAAGTACTGCTATATAGCCGTGCTCTTCAGCGGCGTATTACATACAAAACAAAATAGTGAGGATAGTTATAAGCATCGTGTAGTAGGCCTATCCCTTTTCCTCATATACTTGCACTAGCTCTATACACGTATCTATGGCTGCTTCCATATCTTGTACGCTCACATACTCGTGCTTGCTGTGTATGGCCATCTCTCCAGTAAAAATATTGGGACAGGGCAATCCCATAAAAGAAAGACGTGAACCATCTGTTCCTCCTCTTACAAGGTCTTGTTTTGGCTCTACTCCTGCTCGTTTCATTGCTTCTACTGCATTGGCTTCTATGTGTGAAAACTCATCCAGCATTTCTCGCATATTTCGGTATTGCTCTTTTACCGCTACCTCATATCTGGCACCAGGATAATGGGCTAGTGTTTTCTCTGCCAAGTCTATGAGAACCTGTTGGTGCTTTTCTAAATTGGCAGTAGTAAAATCACGGATTAAGAAGTCGACACTTGCCACCTCTAGTTGCCCTTTCAAATTATACGGATGTACAAAGCCTTCTGCACCGCTTGTGGTTTCGGGCGAGAAACCTATTGGAGGTAACGTCTCTATAAAATGACTGAGTACTTTTACAGCATTTACCATTTTACCCTTGGCATAGCCGGGATGTGCACTGATACCGTGAAAGGTTACCGTCATAGCATTGGCTGAAAAAGTATCGCCTTCTAGCGAGCCACGAGTGCCACCGTCTAGCGTATAGCCTACGTCTGCATTTAGTTTAGTCATATCCAATTTGTCTACCCCTCTACCTACCTCCTCATCTGGAGTAAAGAGTATACGAATATCTCCATGCTTTACACTAGGATTCTGAATCAGCTCCTCCGCTAACTGCATTATGATGGCCACTCCTGCCTTATCATCAGCTCCCAGCAGAGTGGAACCACTTGCTGTAATAATATCGTCTCCTATACGCTCTGTAAGGTAGCTGTGCTGTTTGGCAGTGATTACCTGTGTTGTATCATCTGGTAAGGTTATATCCTCACCTTGATAGTTTTGGTGCAGAATTGGTTTCACATTAGCTCCACTACAATCGGGTGCCGTATCTACGTGCGAGCAGAAACAGATCGTTTCAATTTTCTTATCTGTATTGCTGGGCACCGTACCAAAAACATAGCCCCATTCGTCCATATAAGCGTCTGTTATACCTATAGACTTTAATTCATCTACGAGTAGTAAACTCAGATTCTTTTGCTTTTCTGTACTGGGAAATGTATCACTATAGGGATCGCTTTGTGTATCTACTTGCACATATCTCATTAGCCTATCGGCTACTTTTTTGGCTTTTTCGGTCATCATGATAAAGACCGCAAGGTAAAGGAATAAGAAGAGAAAATAGAACTCCCTTTATTCTATAAATTCTCCTTTCAGCTCCGTACCTTTCTCATAGATAAAGAAGGCACTAAGCGTAGAATCTTGTTGCACTATCTTTCTAGATTCCTCTAGGCCGAGCACCATGGCTGCAGTGGCGTAGGCATCTGCTACTGCACACTCTTTGTGCAGCATACTTGCACTCTTTAGTGTGCTTATCACAGGCTTACCATCCCGAGGATCTAATGTGTGTCCTACCAACTCACCGTCTATCGAATAGAAGTCTTGGTAATTGCCACTTGTGGCTATGGCGATATCTTCGAGCTCCAGTACTTTGAAAAAATCTGAGGACTTAGCTTCTAATGAGGGAACATTTATGCCCACTTTCCAAGGCACACCTTCTGCATTTTGCCCTTTTAGTCGCATCTCTCCGCCTACTTCTACCAAATAATCATTTACTCCTTGTGCCGAAAGGTAATTGCCTATGATATCTACTAAATATCCTTTAGCAATAGCATTAAAATTAAGTTGCACCAAGGAGTCCAGCTTATACGGAATGTCCTGCTCATTAAACAGCACTTTTCCCATTCCCTTGTGAGCTAGTGCGTGTACTACAGCTTCTGCACTCATCACCTCTTCCGCCTTTTTTGCACGCATATATTCATCAAAAAGCAGCTTTGCACTGGGATCGAAAGCTCCTAGAGTCTTACTACTAATGCTTTTGCTCAGGCTTACCATCTCCACAAAGTGACGCATATCATTTGCAAAATGCTTTGCTTCAGTTGGATCATCCCAAAGGGTATCACAGTTGGTATTGAACGCACTTATGAGCGAATTACCCTGATACGTAGATAGACCGTGATTCACGGCAAATACAATCGAATCTATTTTTTGCCGAACACTGTCTATTGCTGTACTCAGGTATACAATGTTGTACGTAGTACCCAGAGCGTTGCCAGACACCTTATTTTGTTGAACCGTTGTTTCTTGTTTACAGGCAACAAAGCCAACTAGCATAAAAAAAAGGCAGATTGCTCTGCCTTTTGATGTAGTGTTATAATTCATTCTCTGAATTTTAGTTCTAATTTTATCCGCCGAAATCGTCAAAGGCAACATTTTCTGGTGGCACTCCCCAGTCATCACACATTTTAAGAACTGCTTGGTTCATTAGTGGAGGACCGCAGAAGTAAAATTCAATGTCCTCAGGAGCTTCATGCTTCGTAAGGTATTCATCTATTACTGCTTGGTGTACAAATCCAGAGAATCCATCTCCAGCATTATCATCCATATCTGTTTTGGTAACCCAATTGTCTTCTGGAGTAGCGTCTGATAATACCACATAGAATTTAAAATTAGGAAACTCCTCAGCTATTTTGTTAAAGTGATCCAAGTAGAACAATTCTCTCTTAGAACGTCCACCATACCAGTAAGTTACTTTTCTACCTGTTTTCAAGGTATGGAACAAATGGAACAAGTGAGATCGCATAGGTGCCATTCCTGCACCACCACCAATATAGAGCATTTCTGCATCCGTTTCTTTAATAAAGAACTCACCGTAAGGACCTGATATAGTTACTTTGTCACCTGGCTTACATCCGAAAACATACGAAGAGCATAGTCCTGGATTTACATCCATCCACTTATTGTTCTTTCTATCCCAAGGTGGAGTAGCGATACGTATATTTAGCATTACTATGTTCCCCTCTGCTGGATGGTTGGCCATAGAGTAAGCTCTAAAAATAGTCTCGTCATTCACCATTTTAAGATCCCAGAGACCATATTTATCCCATTCAGATTTAAAATCCATGGCATCACGGCCATCGGCTACAAGCTCTGGGTGTGCAGTAATATCAATTTCTCCAAAATCAACAGTGATTGGCGGCACATCTACCTGTATGTATCCACCTGCTTCAAAGTCTAGATTTTCACCCTCTGGAAGCTTCACTACAAATTCTTTTATGAAAGAGGCTACATTGTAGTTAGAAACTACTTCGCACTCCCACTTCTTGATACCAAATACCTCCTCAGGTACTTCTACCACCATATTTTCTTTTACCTTCACTTGGCAAGCAAGTCTCCAGTTATCTTTCTGCTCGCTTCTTTTGATATGACCTGTTTCTGTAGGGAGAATATCTCCTCCACCCTCGTGTACCTGACACTTGCACATCGCACAAGTACCACCACCGCCACAGGCAGATGGCAAGAAAAGTTCAGCTTCTTGTAGTGCTCCCAAAAGGGTACCACCAGCCTCAACTTCTACTTCTCTTTCTCCGTTTATTACCAGTTTTACAGCACCTTGGTTTACCAACCTTTTGGCGGCTATCATAAGCATGGCTACCAAAAGAATAATGACAGAGGTAAATACCGCTGCTGCAAGTAATATGACTGTTGTGTTTAATGCTATTATCATTTCTTTATTCTGAATAGTTTGCTACTGAATTAACTACTGATTCTGCACTTTTGTTTTCAACTTTTGCTGATGATTTTTCTTGTTCAGCTTGTTGCTGCTCTGTAGTCTTAAAGGGTAGCTCAAAACCACCGAAACTCATGAAACCAAAAGCCATAAGTCCTACGATAATAAATGTAATACCAAGACCTCTAAGTGGCTTCGGCACATCTGCATAAGCCATTTTCTCACGAATAGCAGCAAGTGACACTACCGCCAGGAACCATCCAATACCAGAACCTAGCGCAAAAGTCACAGCCTCTGCAAACTCATAATCTCTAGTAGGCAAGAACAATGCACCGCCAAGTATGGAGCAGTTTACAGCGATAAGTGGTAAAAATATACCGAGTGAGTTGTACAACGCTGGAGAGAATTTCTCTACTACCATCTCTGTAAGCTGCACAAATGCTGCTACTATTGCAATAAACACGATAAACTTAAGCACCTCTAAATCTACTGTGGCAAAATCTGCACTTATCCAGGTAAGAGCTCCTTCCTTTAGCAAGAAGTTATACGCTAACCAGTTCAACGGCACGGTAATTCCTAGAACAAAAATTACAGCCATTCCAAGACCGGCTGCGGTCTTATATTTTTTGGATACTGCAAGGTATGAACACATACCAAGGAAGTAAGCAAAAATCATATTATCGATAAAAATCGACTTGATAAATATGTTTATTAAATTTTCCATTTTTCTATCTATTGAGATTTTCTAATTAATCTTCCACGTAACCGCTTCGGCTTCTTACTATCCAAATTAGCACACCTAGCAAAAGACAAGCTCCTGCGGGCGACATCATAACTCCATTACCTATGTATCCATCTGGCATTACTTGAAAACCAAATAGTTTTCCGCTACCAAATAATTCTCTAAAGAAAGCAATAGCAAGGATAATCCAAGCGTACCCAAAAGAGTTCCCCAAACCATCTAAGAAGGCATCCCAAGGCTTATTGCCCAAGGCAAATGCCTCTAAACGTCCCATCACGATACAGTTTGTGATAATAAGTCCAATAAATACCGATAATTCCTTCCAAATATCATAGCTGTAGGCTTTCAATACCTGATCTACTATAGCTACCAAAGAAGCTACTACTACAAGTTGTACAATGATTCTGATTCTATTGGGAATGGTGTTTCTCAAGGCGGAGATGACAACATTGGCTAGTACAAGTACCGCTGTTACGGCAACAGCCATTACAAATGTAGGCTT
>ENA-UZWV01010565-UZWV01010565.1-metagenome-genome-assembly--contig:-Day-3-1m-contig-10565_pt1 | contig 19303 bp, 17 predicted proteins | sample MGYA00260342_ERZ794902 | MGnify/ENA metagenome assembly ERZ794902
TGTTGGCGCTAGCGAAATTCTCAAAGGACTACAGACGCAATTTTTTCGGAGGTTTACATTACACCCGTTCCAATAGGAGTGGATACCTAAAGTATAGCAACTTATACAGATTTGCGACTGTTTATTTCAATATGACTGTATCTCAGTCTCATTAAATATGTTTTTACTGTTTATTTTTTATCTTCTATAACTTACAATTGTAATTTTTTAAACTCTTTTCTTTTAATTCCTTTTATATTCAAAACACCCATTTGAGTAAGTTTGATTACAATCTCTTTAAGACTCTCAATAGTTACCTCTTTTTCTCTTTCAATATACTTATTATATAACTCTTCTAAAGTTGTTTTTTTATTAAAAAAACCGAGTAATGAAATCGTATTATTATCTAATAATAGATATTTATTTAACTCCTGAACTGTCACTATTTTTAATGATGGATTTACCTTGTACTCTTCAATCGTTATATTTTTATTAATTTCAATATCCAAAGTTAAATTCTAAATTTTAATGATTATTAAGGACTTTTTACGCTTAATTATGTGCCAAAAAAAAAACAGCAATAACCTTATTTTAAAGCTATTGCTGTTACAAACTTCAATGATTAAAGTTTACCATCCTCCGTCATCATCAGGGGCATTATCATTGCAATCTACCGTCTCTTGTTCACCCCAATCACTTGCTTCTGCTTCTTCGATACAAGAAGTTTTGTCATTGCTTGGAATAAATCCAGACGGGCAGTCACAGAACCCTACTCTTTCTTCTAGCTCTGTTAATTAAAATTCTTGTTTCATAAAAATTATTTAAAATTTGTAAGTAAAGATTATAAACATATATTTAAAAAATGTTAATTTACTACATATTAACAATTTTTTAGCATATGTTAAAGGTGGTGAAAATTTTTATTTTTAATAAAAAAAGAAACGATTAATCATAAAATAATGATTCGCTAAAGAAAAGTAAATAAACAATCCGTTTTCTTTTAAAATTGTATACAAAAGGAGATTGAATATATATTGATCATTTAATGATGTTGTAAAATAAAAAAACTCTCAAAAAATTGATTTTTTTGAGAGTTGAATAAATTATAGTTTGGGTTTGGATCCTTATTCTTGATTTTCAATCGCAGCTTTTATTTTTCCTTCAAGTTCTTCTGCTAGTTCCAGATTGTCTTTAATTAAACCTTTTACCGCGTCTCTACCTTGTCCTAATTTTGTATCTCCATAACTAAACCAAGAACCACTTTTCTTAACAATTCCCAATTCTACACCAATGTCTAAAATTTCTCCAACTTTAGAAATTCCTTCACCATACATGATGTCAAATTCTGCAATTTGAAAAGGCGGTGCTACTTTATTTTTTACAACTTTCACCTTAGTACTGTTTCCAATCACACGGTCTCCTTCTTTAATTTGCGTTCTTCTTCGAATATCTAAACGAACAGAAGCATAAAATTTTAATGCATTTCCTCCTGTTGTTGTTTCTGGATTACCAAACATAACCCCAATTTTTTCTCTTAATTGGTTGATGAAAATAACCGTACAATTGGTTTTAGAAATTGTTCCTGTTAATTTTCTTAATGCCTGTGACATTAAACGCGCATGAAGTCCCATTTTAGAATCTCCCATTTCTCCTTCAATCTCAGATTTTGGCGTTAGTGCTGCTACTGAATCAATAACAACAATATCTACAGCACCTGAACGAATTAAATTCTCTGTAATTTCTAGGGCTTGTTCACCATGATCGGGTTGGGAAATAATTAAATTATCAATATCTACCCCTAAGTTTTCTGCATAAAATTTGTCAAAAGCGTGTTCTGCGTCAATAAAAGCAGCAATTCCTCCTGCTTTTTGTGCTTCTGCAATTGCATGTAATGTTAAAGTTGTTTTCCCTGAAGATTCTGGACCATATATTTCAATAACTCTTCCTCTTGGATATCCACCAACTCCTAATGCTAAGTCCAATCCTAAAGATCCTGACGAAATTGCATCTACTTCTTCAGTAACTACATCTCCTAACTTCATAACAGATCCTTTACCATAGGTCTTATCTAACTTATCTAAAGTAAGTTGAAGTGCTTTTAATTTTGCTGTTTTTTCTTTATCTGCTGCCATAAATTCTGCTAAAATATTGTTTTTTTAAAGTGAGACAAGTTACAAAAAACAACGTTTAATTTCCTAATAATTAAGTTGCATTTTTGTAGTATTGTTCTTGTAAGACAAATTTATGGAAAAACACCAACATTTTATCCTTCATAAACCTTGGGGAACAATTTCTCAATTTGTAAACCCAGCAAAAAGAAAGAAAAAATTATTAGGAAATCTTTATAATTTCCCAAATGGAACCATGGCTATTGGTCGATTAGATGTTACTTCAGAAGGCTTATTATTACTCACTACTGATGGAAAAGTTTCTGAAGAAATTAGAAGTAATAAGTTTGAAAAAGAATATTATGTTCAAGTAGATGGAGTAATCACTCAGGAAGCTGTTGAAAAACTTAAAAAAGGTGTTGAAATTGGTTTTAGTGGAAAAAAATATCAAACAAAACCTGGAAAATCTTTTTTAATTGATACCCCTAAATTTCCATTAAGAAGTCAAAAAATCAGAGATGATCGACATGGACCTACAAGTTGGGTTGCTATTGTAATAAAAGAAGGTAAATTTAGACAGGTTCGTAAAATGACGGCAGCGGTCGGATATCCTACCTTGCGTTTAATTCGAGTTCGAATTGGAACTTTATGTTTAGATGGTTTAAAAGTTGGAGCTGTTAAAGAAGTAAATTCACTTCTTTAATTTTTTAACATTTCTATATGTGGAATGCCGTCTTCTAAATAATCTTTTCCTACTTGATAAAATCCATGAGATTCATAGAATTTTTTTAAATATACTTGTGCAGAAATTGTAATTATATCCTCCTTAAAATAATTTTTAATAGCTAAAATAGAAGCTTTCATTACATCATGTCCAAAACCGAATTTTCTTTCTGAAGCAACTACAACAACACGACCAATACTTGCATTTTTAAAATAATCTCCTGGTTTAAAAATTCGAGTATAAGCAATTATTTTGTTGTTTTTAGTTCCAAAAACATGCAATGACTTTTGATCTTTTCCATCTACATCTTGATACACACAGTCTTGCTCTACTACAAAAACTTCTGCACGTAATTGAAGAATTTGATACAATTCATTTGTATTTAATTCTGAAAAAGATTTGATATAAAAATCCATAAAAAACGACGATCCTAAGCGTGAAAAATTATTTTAACAAGAAATCTTATCAACTCGATTGCTATGTCTTCCTCCTTCAAATTCAGTATTTAAAAATAATTCAACAAAACCTAAGGCTTGTTGTATAGAAACAAAACGTGCAGGAATGGTTAAAATATTTGAATTATTATGCTGTCTTGTTAACGCTACTAATTCATTATTCCAACATAATGCAGCACGTATTCCTTGATGTTTGTTAGCTGTCATTTGTGCACCATTTCCACTTCCACATAAAATAATACCAAAAGTTGCTTTACTAGATTCTACAGCAGTTGCTGTTGGGTGAATTGCATCTGGATAATCCATAGAAGTATTTGTGTCTGTTCCAAAATTTAAAACAGTATGTCCTTTCGACTCTAAATATTTTATAATTTCGAACTTATATTCTGTTCCTGCGTGATCGTTACCAATAGCAATTGTCATAATAAATTGATTTTAATTCAGTTATGTTAGACAAAAATACAGAAACTAAGGGTTTTTTAAGGTTATTAACACCCTGTTTTTTACCATTTTTAATAACAGTTTCATTTTTAATAGATTAAGTATATTTTGTAAATGTTAAGAAGTATCTGTAAATTTTAAAAACTTTTTTTGTGATATTTAAAAATTATTATAATACAAGGAGCCTAACTACTTACATAAAAATTTTTATTATTTTTTGATAATAGTTTATCAACATAAAAAAGAAGGGTTGTCTACATTTATTTCATTATTAAATATCAATAATTATTGGTTAATTCCTTTTTATAAGTATTGTTAACAACTCTATTTTATAGTTGATTTTAAACCTTTTAAAGAATTCATAAATGTGGATGGTTTTTAATAACTCATATAAAAAAATAAAAGTAATTATTTTTATTGTCACTATTCACAAACTATTATAAACATCATTATTTTTTAAAATTTAATAAAAGAAAAATGAATATTATATAGAATGTTGATAACTCTGAATCCAAAGAAAAAATAAAAATACCCATACATAAAAATTAATTAGAAGTAATCACAAAAAGAATTCCTTTTTCAATAAGAGAGAAAGTAGCTGTTCCAGTTCCAATCAATTCTCCGTCTGCTTGAATAAAGGGTTCCGAATTTTGTGGAACTACTGTAATTTCATTTGCTTTATAAGTAGCTACTTTTGGGTGATTTACAATTTTTCCGTTGTATAATTTTTTAATATTTAAAATTAAATCAAATAAACTAAGATTTTTAAAGATAGTAATATCAAACAATCCATCATTAAGAGCCCCTTTTTTAGAAAACTGCATTCCTCCACCAGAAAATTTACAAATTGAAACAATTGTCATTAAACAAGTAGTTTTAATTATTGTTTGATTTATTGAAATTTTAAAGGTTGACTTTTTATAAAATAACAACCCGTAAATTCCAGCAATTAAATAAGACAAAGCACCTAATCTTTTTACTTCTTGTAGTTTTTTAGCAATATAACCGTCATATCCCACACCTGCTACATTATTGAAGTAGAAAATTTTACCAGCTGTTGTTTTTATTTGTCCAATATCCTGTAGAATTGTTTTTCTTTCTGAAATACAAACGATCGCTTTTTTTATATTATTTGGAATGTTATAGGTTTTAATCCAATCGTTACCAGTTCCTATTGGAAGTACTGCAATAGTTATATCAGAAGATTTTACATACCTTTGCATCATTACTCCGTTAACTATATTATGTAGTGTTCCATCTCCACCTACGGAAATAATATTTCTAAAACCTTGCTGAATTGCATTTTGCACCAATTCAATTTCGTGTTTAGAAAACTGTGTAAAAACAAAAGAATAGTCTATATTTTTATTGTTAAGTACTTGTTGAATTTCCTTCCACTGTTTAGAAAATTTTCCATTTCCTGCAATAGGGTTTGCAATTATAAACCAAGATTTAGACATAAATAATAATTTAAAAAGCAAAATACAATAATAGTTTGATAACTATTATTTAATATTTAAACAGTAAAATTAATTGTATTTTACAATAGTTGTTGATTTCAGTATAAAAAGAACTTAAATCAGTACATTAATAAGTTAAAAAATGACGAGAAAAAAGAAAAATATATATAAAAAGAAAGGGAATATTGTAAAAGATTTGACTAAAAATATCTTTAAAATTTTAAATGAAGACACTTCAAAATCTTATAATTACAAACAAATTTCTAATAAATTAAGTATTTCAGATACCGATGGAAAAACACAAGTAATAAAGAGATTAGCCGAATTAACAGGAACTCAAAAAATTGTAGAAATAGATCGTGGGAAATTTCAAATAAATAAAAATCGAAAATATACTACAGGTACCTTAGATATTACCTCTAATGGAAATGGATATTTTATTTCCGACGATTACGAAGATGATATTTTTATTCCAAATTCAAACCTTGGAAAAGGATTGCATAATGATACGGTAAAAGCATATGTATTTAAAAAGAGAAGTGGAAAAAAATACGAAGCTGATGTTGTTGAAGTTTTAGAACGATCCAAAACACAGTTTGTAGGAGTTTTACAAAAGAATAAAAATTTTGGCTTTGTAGTTCCAGACAATAATAAAATGTATGTAGATATTTTCATTTCAGAAAATAAAATGAATGGTGCAGAAGATGGTGATAAAGTACAAGTTACAATTTCTGATTGGCCAGCGAAATCTAAAAATCCCTTCGGAGAAATTACCGCAGTTCTGGGGAAACCAGGAGAACATAATACAGAAATGCATGCTATTTTGTTAGAATACGATTTACCGTATGAGTTTCCTACAGAAGTAGAACAAGAAGCAGAGAATCTTTCTATTGTTATAACCAAAGAAGAGATTGGTAAACGGAGGGATATGCGTCAAGATCTTACTTTTACGATAGATCCAAAAGATGCAAAAGATTTTGATGATGCATTGTCTTTTAAGAAATTAGAAAACGGAAATTATGAAATCGGAATTCACATTGCTGATGTGTCTCACTATTTAACACCAAAAACTATTTTAGACGACGAAGCTTTCGAAAGAGCTACTTCTGTGTATTTAGTAGATAGAGTGGTGCCAATGCTTCCAGAAAAATTAAGTAATGGAGTTTGTTCTTTAAGACCCTATGAAGAAAAACTTACCTTTTCTGCCGTCTTTGAAATCAACCCTAAAGCACAAATTGTAAATGAGTGGTTTGGGAGAACAGTAACTTATTCCGATCAACGTTTTGCATATGAAGAAGCACAATCTATTATCGAAAATTGTACACTATCAGAAGTTATAAAACCCTATACAATGCCTTTAGAAGTTTCGATTCTTGACAAAGAATACGAAGTAACTCCAGAAATTGTAGAAGCGACGTTAAAATTAGATGAATTGGCAAAAATTCTCCGTAAAAAAAGAATGCAACAAGGGGCGATTTCATTTGATAGAGTTGAAGTAAAATTCAACTTAGATGAAGCAGCAAACCCCATCGGAGTTTTCTTTAAAACATCACAAGATGCTAATAAATTAATTGAAGAATTTATGCTACTAGCCAATCGTAAAGTTGCTGAATTTATTGGTTTTTCTAAAGGAAAAGCAACGAATAAAACCTTTATTTATAGAGTTCATGATGAACCAGACATCGAGAAATTAGCAGCATTAGAAAAAATTATTGATAAGTTTGGATATAAAATAAATACAGAAACAAAAGAGAGTACCTCAGAATCTTTAAATCAATTATTAAGTGATGTTCGTGGAAAATCAGAATCAAATATGATTGAAACACTCACGATTCGTACCATGAGTAAAGCTGTTTATACTACACAAAACATAGGCCATTATGGATTGGCTTTTAACTATTATAGTCATTTTACCTCTCCTATTAGACGTTATCCAGATGTAATGACACATCGATTGTTACAACATTATTTAGAGGGAGGAGACATTCCAAAAGCAATTAAATACGAAGAAAACTGTAAACACTCTTCAAAAAGAGAAGAACTAGCAAGCAAAGCAGAGCGCGCATCCATAAAATACATGCAAATTAAATACATGCAAGATCACAATAATGAAGTCTTTGAAGGGGTGATCACTGGAGTTACAGAATGGGGTATTTATGTAGAAATTTCTTCTAATAAATGTGAAGGGATGGTAAGAATTAGAGATATAAAGAGCGATTTTTATTCCTTTAACGAACAGCAATTTGCAATTATTGGTCAAACCACCAAACAAATGTATCAATTAGGAGACGATGTAAAAGTACAAGTGAAAAATGCAGATTTAGAACGCAAGCATTTAGATTTTAATTTAATTGAAAATTAAACTACTTTAACATAAAAAATACAATAAAAAATATAAAAACACTTTATATTAGTAACTTTATTGTAAGAATTTTTAATCAAAATTTAAAAAAATGAAAAAGATAATTTTTATAGGAGTGTTCTTCTTTGCGTTTTCAATTCATGCACAATCAAAAGTTACCAAAAATTTAGGAGATTATACCATACTTAAAGTTTATAATGGCATTGAAGTAGAACTCATTAAATCTACAGAAAATAAAATAGAAATTACTGGAGAGAAGTCAGAAATAGTGAAGGTTAAAACGGTGAATAATACTTTAAAACTCTCCCTACCCTTTTCTTTAAACCCTTCAAAAAATGCTGCAAATGGAGAAATATTCATTCAACTTTTTTATAAAGATATTCTTACAGTAATTGATGCCAACCAAGGTGCTATCATTACTGCAAAAGACTTTCAACAAGACGAAGTAGAAATAAGAGCACAAGAGCGCGCTTACATAAACGTGGTTTTAAAAGCCAAAAATATTGTTGTAAAAGCCATCTCAGGAGGAATTGTAAAATTAACAGGGACTGCAAACAACCAAGATGTAGATGTAGATTTGTATGGTGTTTACCATGGTTTTGGTTTAAAAGTAGAAAACAGTGCGATGGTAAAATCTGGAACCGGCGCAAAAGCAGAAATTTTTGCAGGCAAAGTATTGAATGCAAAAGTTAGTTTTGGAGGCTCTATTTTTTACAAAGGAAATCCAGACTTAATAAGAGATAAAAAATTAGTAGGAGGAATCATTCAAAAAAAGGATTAACAATTTCTTTTATCAAGTATTAGAACGTTTTTGTATATTTGTAGTCTTAAATTTAGAACTTATGATTAGTTTATCGATGTATTTGGGAATTGTTGGACCATGGCAAATAGGAATTATTGTTGTACTAGCTTTGTTGTTTTTTGGAGGTAAAAAAATTCCAGAATTAATGAAAGGAATCGGTGGCGGTATTAAAGAATTTAAAAAAGCTACGAAAGACGAGCAAAAAGAAGTAAATAAAGATGAAAAATTAGAAGAAGGAAACTAATTTTTTAACATACAAATAAAAAAAGCTCCGTTTGATATTTCAAACGGAGCTTTTTATTTTGAAAGACTTTTTTAATTTCCTTCTTCTAATTTTTTAGGTTTTGGGTTTTTCATTGCCTCCCCAATTTGATTGCTTGCTGTAAAGCTGGCCACCATATCGTTCAACATTTGACTTCCCGCTTGCGGAGAGTTTGGTAACAAAATTAAGTTACTATTGGTTTGCTGTCCAATCGATTGAAGTGTATCATAATGTTGTGTAACCACAATTAAAGCAGAAGCCTCCTGAGAGTTGATACCCACTTTATTTAAAACCTCTACAGACTCCTCCAATCCACGTGCAATCTCCCGCCGTTGATCTGCAATACCCTGTCCTTGTAAACGCTTGCTTTCTGCTTCTGCTTTTGCTCGTTCTACAATTAAAATACGTTGTGCATCTCCTTCATATTGTGCTGCAGTTTTTTCTCTATCAGCAGCATTAATTCGATTCATTGCTTCTTTTACTTGTGCGTCTGGATCTATATCTGTTACCAAGGTTTTAATAATGTCATACCCATAAGTCATCATCGCTTCGTTCAATTCAGATTTTACCGCAATGGCAATATCATCTTTTCGTAAAAAAACATCGTCTAAAATCATTTTAGGAACTTCAGCCCTTACTACATCAAAAACATAGGAAGTAATTTGGCCGTGTGGATAATCGAGCTTATAGAAAGCGTCTTCTACTTTACTTTTAATTACTTTGTATTGAACAGAAACTTTTAATTTAACAAAAACGTCATCCTTTGTTTTTGTTTCAATAATTACATCTAGTTGTTGAATTTTTAAACTCAATCTTCCCGCAATTCTTTGGATGATTGGTATCTTTATTTGAAAACCAGATTGACGAATGCTACTAAATTTTCCGAAAGTTTCTATCACTGCAGCCGTTTGTTGCTTAACCGTAAAAATAGCGGAGAAAAGAAAAAGGGCAATAAGGCTGATTATAATAATTGGAATTAAATTCATATTTATTTTTTAAAAGGTAAATATTCGCTTTTTGTAAAGATACTGCTTTAAGTAGTTAATTACAAGACGAAGTTTTTATAGAATGTTACACATTTAAGTAAAAAAAAACCACTTACAAAATGTTGTGGTTTTTTTATAAAATGTAATTTTCTTGTTTATCGATGAAAATCAATGGCGTTTTCAATTCTTTTGATACTAGCTTCTTTTCCAATCATTTCAATAATATCAAACAAATGAGGTCCTTTTAAAACCCCTACTAAACTCAATCGAAGGGGTTGCATTACTTTTCCAAAACCAATTTCTTTGCCGGTAATCCACCCCTTAATCACGGTTTCTACATTTGCCGCCGTAAATTCTTGAATCTCTTTTACAACAACAAGCAATTCGTTCATTAAGTCAGTAGCACCCTCTTTCCAGTTTTTTTTAGAGGCCTTTGCATCGTAGGTTGTTGGATCCTGAAAATAAAAATCAGACAACGCCCAAAAATCTTCCACAAAAACAGCACGCTCTTTAATAGCACTTACTACTTTTTGAACATATTCTTTTTCAGAAGAAACCTCTTTCGTTTCTAATATCGGAAGAAACAACTCTGTTAAAGTGGTATCGTCTTTCGTTTGCATGTATTGTTGGTTGAACCATTTGGTTTTTTCAGGGCTAAATTTTGCACCAGACTTACTCACTCTATTCAAGTCAAACTCCTGTACCAATTGTTCCAAAGAAAAAATTTCTTGTTCAGTACCAGGATTCCACCCTAATAACGCTAACATGTTTACAAAGGCATCTGCAAAGTAGCCATCCTCTTTATAACCTCGAGAAATGTCTCCTGTTAGTTCATTGGTATATTCTAATGGAAATACTGGAAATCCTAATTTATCTCCGTCTCGTTTGCTTAATTTTCCTTTACCAACAGGTTTTAAAATCAATGGCAAGTGTGCAAATTTTGGTGCAGTCCAATTGAAAGCACGGTATAGCAAAACATGCAATGCCATAGAAGGCAACCATTCCTCACCTCGAATCACGTGAGAGATCTCCATAAAATGATCATCGACAATATTTGCCAAATGATAGGTAGGCATTCCATCTGATTTAAATAAAATCTTATCATCCAACACATTGGTATCAATGTTAATTTCTCCACGAATTTCGTCCCGTATTACAAGGGCTTCATCTTGAGGAGATTTGAAACGAACAACATATTTATCACCACGATCAATTCGTTTTTGTATCTCTTCGTCTGTCAATACCAAGGAGTTTACCAAACGTCCTTTTTCTCGGTTGTGCCAGTTATAAATAAAGGTTTTTCCCTTTTCTTCATGTCCTTTTCTTTCTGCATCCAATTGTGCTGCAGTGTCAAAAGCATAGTATGCCCACCCCGATTGTAACAGCACTTCGACGTGTTTTTTATAGAGCTCTTTTCGTTCAGATTGCCGATAAGGTCCAAATTTTTCATTTTTTCCAGGAGCTTCATCAAAAGGAATGTTGCACCAATCCATTGCATCTATAATGTACTGTTCTGCATTGGCCACATAACGGGTCTGGTCTGTGTCTTCAATCCGTAAAATAAAAGTACCGTTGTGCTTTTTAGCAAATAAATAATTAAATAGCGCAGTTCTTACACCACCCATATGTAGGGGGCCTGTGGGACTTGGGGCAAAACGAACACGAACATTAGATTCCATCTTTTTGGTTTTTGGATGTCGCAAAGATACTTTTTTCTTGGAAGAGGAGTGAAATTCCCACAAAGAAAAAAAGGGTGTTTTTAAGCTGTTTTTAGAATAAAAAAGGAGAGGAATTGCAATTTTTTTACCTGGGAAGGATCATTAAAAAAAGAAACCTTAGTGTTTTTTTGTGCTGCAATTAAAATAACGGAATGCTCAAAACCGATCTAAAATTAATCCACCACTTTAAGTATTCCCCGGCCTTTTAACAATTATTATGCGGACGATTTCCTTAAAAGCAGTATTTTTATTCGTTCATGATGGAAGGCTATCAAATAATAACAGAGAAATTACGGCATTTTACACGTAAATATTACAGAAGTGAATTGCTGAAAGGGAGTATTTTATTTTTCTCTTTAGGATGCATCTATTTTTTTATAACCCTATTTATCGAGTCTTTTTTGTGGTTGCAACCCCTTGCAAGAACCACTTTGTTTTGGACTTTTATTATAGTAGAAGCCTATTTATCGGTGCAATTTATTTTAAAACCGATACTAAAATTGATCGGCCTGCAAAAAGGAATTTCATTCCAAGAATCTTCTAGGATTATTGGAAATCATTTTCCAGAAATTCAAGACAAATTGCTCAATATATTACAACTGAAAGAAGACTCTAATCCCTCGGATTTATTATTGGCTAGCATCGCACAAAAAGCCGCCGAAATTCAGCCGATCCCATTTATCAATGCGGTTGATCTTACTAAAAATAAAAAGTATTTAAAGTATGCAATTGTTCCGATTGTTATAGGAGTTATTACCGTATTTTCTGGGAGTACTGCCGCATTAACTCAAAGTTTCGATCGTGTTGTAAATCATAGAACCGCCTTTACACCTCCCGCGCCTTTTGCATTTTACATTGCTAATGACTCTTTAAAAGTAATTCAAGGAAACCCGTTTACGCTTCGAATACAAACAAAAGGAACGGTGCGTCCAGAGAAGGTTAAAATCGTGTTTCAACAACAAGAATATGTGCTTAAAAAACAAAACGAAACCACCTTTACACATATGTTTTCACAAGTAGAAACCCCTCTTACTTTTTACTTAAAAGCCAACGGAGTACAATCTTCAAATCACAGCCTAGAGGTGGTGAAAACCCCTACGATTTTAAATGTGTTTATGGAGTTAAACTATCCAAACTACTTAGGTAGAAAAAATGAAATCATTCAAAATACAGGCAATCATGTTTTACCAGAAGGCACCCAAGTGCAATGGAATGTAAAAGCAGCAACAACAGATACCGTTTCTTTTATCACAAAAGCAAAAAGAAATTCTTTTACCCCCATTTCAAAAATGGATTTTGTGTTTACAAAACAAATTGTCAAACCAATTTCTTATACAATTACGTCTTCCAATACCCCATTAAAAGATTACGAGCAACTTGAGTTTTCCCTCGATATCGTCAAAGATGAATTCCCAGCGATTCACGTGGTTACCAACATTGATAGTATTTCACGTGGACCTGTCCAATTTGCAGGACAGATTTCAGACGATTACGGTTTACAAAAACTACAATTGGTCTATTATGAAAAAGAAAATCCAGCAAATAAACAAATCTTAGATTTTACAATTAGCAATGAAAACATACAGTCTTTTTACTATCAATTCCCAGAAGACTTTAGCCTACAAACAGGCGTAAATTACGAGCTCTTTTTTCAGGTTTTTGATAATGATGGATTCAATGGGAGTAAAAAAACCAAGTCGGAAACGTATCAATACCGACAAAAAACTGTGATTGAAATAGAAGAAGAATTGTTGTTAGAACAAAAAAACACCCTCAATAATCTTGAAAAAAGTCTTTCAGAAAACCAAAATCAACAGCAGGAGCTCGTAAAAATTCAGCAAGAAATTCAACGCAAGAAAAAAGGAAGTTGGAACGATCAGAAAAAAGTGCAAACTTTTTTAAAGCGACAACAAGAATATAAAAAACGGATTCAACGTCAAACTGAAAAGCTGCAAGAAAACCTAAGTGAAAAGAAGGCACAAAGTGAAGCGCTTCAAGAGAAAAAAGAAGTTTTAAAAAATCGAATACACGAATTAAAGAAATTAGACAAACAACAAAAACTCCTCGATGAAATAGCAAAAATTGCCGAGAAATTAAACAAGGAAGACTTTCTTAAAAAAGCAAAAGAACTGGCGCAGCAAAACAAACAGCAAGAGCGAAGTTTAGAAAGAACACTAGAACTTGTAAAACGGTTTTATGTAGAACAAAAAGCCATGCAAATTGCTAACAAATTAGAGGTATTGTCAAAAGATCAAGAAGCTCTAGCAAAAAAGAAGGATAGTGTTTTACTGAAACAAACAGCAATTAAAACAGCTTTTGAAGCCATCAATAAAGAATTAGACACTCTTGCAAAAGACAATCAAAATCTAAAAGAACCTTTAGAGCTTCCAGATACCGAAGATGAAAAAGAAGCGATAAAAGAGGCCCTTCAAAAATCAGAAGAAAAACTTTCTAAAAAAACACCCGCTGCAGCAGAGAAAAGCCAACAGAAAGCCGCTCAAAAAATGAAAGAAATGAGCGCCAAAATGCAACAAGCAATGATGGACACGGAAATGGATTCCATGGAAGAAAACCTGGATGATTTGCGAAAGATTTTAGAAAACCTAGTCACTTTTTCATTCAAACAAGAACAGTTAATGAATCGGTTTGATGAAATTTCAACAGCCCATCCCAGTTTTGGCAGTTCACTTAAAAAACAAAATGAGCTGAGAACTTATTTTGAACATATTGACGATAGTTTGTATGTATTGTCGATGCGGCTTCCTAAAATTTCAACGAAAATCCAAGACGACCTTTCGTCGGCGCACTATAATCTAGCGCAAACCTTAGAAAATTTTAGTGAAAACAGATTTACAGACGGAGTTTCCAACCAACGTTATGTAATGACTGCCACGAACAATTTAGCAGATTATTTAAGCAATATGCTTACAAATATAAAGAAATCGATGTCAATGAAATTAGGCAAAGGCAAAGGAGCGGGAGTTGGATTTAGTTTGCCCGACATTATAAAAAAACAAGGAGCACTTTCCGAAAAAATGAAAGAAGGCATGAAAAAAGGAGCCAAGCCTGGAGAAAATCAAGGAAAAGAAGGTGCTAAAAAGCCAGGAGAAAAAGGAAGCCCAGGAGAAAAAGGGGACAAGGGAAAAACAGGGAAAGCAGGAGAAAATGACACAAAAGGAAACAACGGCTCCTCGGGTTCACAATCTGAAGACTTAGATGGAGCTTTGTATCAAATATTTAAAGAACAACAGTTGCTTCGGCAGCAATTAGAAGAAGCGATAAAAGAAAATGAAGGAAGCGCACCCAATGGAAACCTGTCTGCCAAAAAAGTATTGAAAACCATGGAGCAGTTAGAGAATGAAATTTTAGCAAACGGATTTAATTCGCAGACCCTCCAAAAAATGCAGCAATTAGCCTATGAGTTGTTAAAATTAGACAAAGCTGCCCTAGAGCAAGGCAGAGAAAATAAAAGGAAATCTTCCGTCAACCGAGCTCTTATGAAATCCAATAAGAAAAAAGAATTGGAGTTTAAAAAGTTGTTTTACAACCAAACAGAGATTTTAAACAGACAATCCTTACCTTTGCAACAAAATTTCAAAAAGAAGGTTCGTGAATATTTCTCGCAACCAAAGCAAAAGCAGTAACATCAAAGCAGGTTGTTTTTCAAACAACATTTCTTTTTACGGTGTATAAGAAAAAATCGAAGTTTTTTAAAACAAACATAGACCATCAAATGATTACATTTAATTATGAAACTCCTTTTGTATTGGAAGCGGAGCCATCCTATGAAAAATGGATTGAAACCGTAATTTTGAATCATGGCTTTACATTAGGGGAAATCAATTATATTTTTTGTGATGACGTATATTTGCACAAGTTAAATATTGAATTTTTGCAGCATGATACACTTACGGATGTGATTAGTTTTGACAATACTATCGGAAAAATCATCAATGGAGATATTTATATTTCCATCGAAAGGGTTGCTGACAATGCCGAGGATTATAAGGTGTTGTTTTTGGAAGAATTACACCGAGTTATGATTCATGGAGTATTGCATTATCTTGGCTATAAAGACAAAGATCCTGTAGATAAAAAAGCAATGACTCTTGAAGAAGATAGAGCGCTTTCTTTTTTAATAATTTGATTATCAGCTAATTAAACAATAAGTTCCACGTGAAACAATAAAATGAGTTTATATTCAACAGTATTTGATGTTATTGTCGTTGGTGGTGGTCACGCAGGGAGCGAGGCCGCAGCAGCAAGCGCCAACATGGGTGCGCACACTTTGCTAATTACCATGAATTTGCAGAACATTGCACAGATGAGTTGCAATCCTGCGATGGGAGGAATTGCCAAAGGGCAAATTGTTCGTGAGATTGACGCTTTAGGAGGTTATAGTGCCATTGTAACCGACAAGACAGCAATTCAGTTTAAGATGTTAAATAAATCAAAAGGACCTGCAATGTGGAGCCCAAGAGCCCAGTCCGATCGAATGCAATTCGCAGCGTGTTGGAGAACCATGTTGGAGCAAACCACAAATTTAGATTTTTATCAAGACTCTGTTAATGGATTGTTGTTTGATGGAGACACTATTATCGGCGTGAAAACCGCTTTAGGTCTTGAGATTAAAGCTAAAACTGTCATTATTACCGCAGGGACTTTTTTAAATGGATTGATTCATATTGGTGAAAAAACCTTTGGAGGCGGAAGAGCAGGAGAAGGGGCCTCTACAGGAATTACAGAAGATTTAATTGCCAAAGGGTTTGAGTCAGGAAGAATGAAAACAGGAACACCGCCTAGAGTGGATAGTCGTTCTTTAGATTTTTCAAAAATGATCGAGCAGCCAGGCGATGATGCTCCTGAAAAATTCTCTTATTTACCAACGACAAAGCCACTGACCAAACAACGTTCTTGTTACCTAACTTATACCAATACTAAAGTGCATGATTTGCTCCGTGAAGGCTTTGACCGATCTCCAATGTTCAATGGTAGAATTCAATCTACAGGCCCAAGATATTGTCCCTCTGTAGAAGATAAAGTTGATCGTTTTGCCACTAAGGAACGTCACCAGGTTTTTGTAGAACCTGAAGGTTGGACTACGGTTGAAATTTATGTCAATGGATTTTCAACCTCTTTGCCTGAAGATATTCAAGACAAAGCAATTCGCGCGATTGACGGTTTTGAAAAGGTAAAATTTTTAAGATATGGGTATGCTATAGAGTACGATTACTTTCCACCCACACAATTAACCCATTCTTTGGAAACAAAATTAGTAAAGAACTTGTTCTTTGCGGGCCAAATTAACGGAACCACCGGATATGAAGAGGCTGCTGCCCAAGGACTAATGGCAGGAGTTAATGCTGCGCTTAAAGTACAAGAAAAAAAGCCTTTTATTCTAAAAAGGAATGAAGCTTATATCGGTGTTTTAATAGATGACTTAATTACAAAAGGTACGGAAGAGCCTTATCGAATGTTTACTTCACGTGCCGAATACAGAACCCTTTTGCGACAAGACAATGCCGACTTGAGACTTACCCCAATTGGTCATGCATTAGGATTGGCTTCTCAAGAGCGCCTGGATTTAGTGGTTCAAAAAAGAGAAAAAACAGCTTTGCTAATTCGGTTTTTAGAAGTTACCAGTGTCAAAGAAACGGAAGTAAATTCTATTTTAGAAGCAAAAGGATTGGCGCTTGTAAAACAGTCTATGAAGCTTTTTAAAATTGCAGCAAGGCCGCAATTGTCTTTTTCTGATTTCATGGTTATTGATAAATTAAGTGATTTTGTTTCAAAGAATAATATTGGTCCAGATGTGATAGAGCAGGTGGAGATTCATTTAAAGTATGCTGGATATATTGAGAAAGAAAAGAACAATGCAGACAAATTAAACCGTCTAGAAAACGTAATGATTCCATCCACATTTAATTACCAAAAAGTACAATCTATTTCTTTTGAAGCACGAGAGAAATTATCAAAAATACAACCTACATCCATTTCACAAGCAAGTAGAATTAGCGGTGTTTCACCAAGTGATATTTCTGTTTTGTTGGTGTATATGGGAAGGTAAACAAATAAAAAAACGGACGATGTTCCACGAGGAACATCTAAGCTAATTTTACGATTATGGTGCATAAAAGTCGTTTTAAAAAAAACGTAAAACCTTTTTTAAACTGTAAAGATCACACTGTTTCTGGAGAGCAATACAGCCTAATGAAAAACCAAGAATACGATCTTTTAGTAACTTCTCCTGTCCCTTCAAATTTAGAAAAATATTATCAAAGTAATGCTTATATTTCACACACTGATGCCAAAAAATCTCTTTTTGACAAGGTGTATCAAATTGTAAAAAGACACACACTAAAGAAGAAAGTGATGTTGTTAGATTCCTTTGTAACAGAAGAGAAAACGGTTTTAGATGTTGGTGCAGGTACAGGCGATTTTCTTCAGGCTTGTAAAAAAAATCATTGGAAAGTCGAGGGTGTAGAGCCTAGTGAAAAGGCGCGTGAAATTGCGAAAAGTAAAAATATTATACTAAAAAAAGACCTCTCTTTTTTTAAAGGACAAAAATTTGACGTTATTACTCTTTGGCATGTCTTAGAGCATGTAGAAAATTTAGAAACCTACACACAAAGTCTAAAAGAATTGTTAAAAGAAAACGGAAGACTTTTAATTGCGGTTCCAAATTATAAAAGTTTTGATGCAAGGTATTATGCCGCCTTTTGGGCTGCTTTTGATGTTCCAAGGCACTTGTGGCATTTCTCCCAAAAAAGTATTAAAAAAATATTTGCGCTGGTCTCCTTGAAAGTCATTGGAGTTCTTCCAATGAAATTTGATGCCTACTATGTTTCCCTTTTAAGTGAAAAATATAGAAATGGAAAAATGAATATTATAAAATCATTTTGGATTGGATTTCAATCCAATTCGAAAGCAAAAAAGACTTCAGAATACTCTTCTTTAATATATGTGCTCAAAAGCACCTAAAACCGAATTCAATAGGTTTTAAACCATTTTTACACCCCATAGTTAATCACCCTACAAATAAAAACAAAACACGCTTAAAATGTATTTTTTAAGGGTGTTCTTTAATAAGTATAACTAATAATAATTTTTTTATGATAGGTTTTACTTATTTAGCAGATACAGTCCAAAAAGACAAATGATAAAGTAGACAGCTAAGGTCATCGCTCCAGCATAATCTTTAGCAAGACGTTGTCCGATTAAAAGAAAGATTAAGCTTACAGCTGAAAGCGCTACACCTAAAACTGCCGTTTCTTTGATCTCGGAAGTGTAGAGTTGATAAACGCCTACAAGCATACAAATACTCGCTGCCATTTCTACAATTAAAATAATCGCGAGTAAAAGAGGTACCGCATTTTTTAAAGGAGAATTTTTAAAATGCCCCTTTATAAAAGACAAGTTACCGTTCCAATCTGTTAGTTTATCAATTCCGGATTGTAGGAACGTGACGATTAAAAAAAGAAGTGTTAATACTTCTGTTGGATAATTTGAAAATATTTTCATCATCGTATTTTTTTAAAACCAAGCTGTTTTTTTTAGTTGGTAGGTGTGAATAAACGCTTCATCAGATTTCGAGAGATAAATAATCCCTTCAATTAAGCTTATGATACTTGTTATAAATACACCAATTCCACAGGTCAAAAGACTCACTCCAAGAAGGACCAAACCCTAAGTTGTATATCTTAAAACAAATTTATGGATGCCCAAAGGACCGATTAGAATCGCTAAGACACCCGCCAAAACACGTTAACTTTCTTGGTTGGGAATTGTGTTCCCATTTTTATCAATTATTTCCATTACTGTTAATTTTTATAAATTTACAAAAAAGCACTGTCAACGGGCTCCCAAAGTTCAATTTTATTTCCCTCATTGTCTAGGATCCAAGCAAATTTCCCATAATCAAATTCCTGCATTTCTCCTATAATTCTTATTCCTTCTGCTTTTAAAACAGCAAGCAATTCTACCAGGTCCTCTACCCGATAGTTAAA
>ENA-UZWV01000453-UZWV01000453.1-metagenome-genome-assembly--contig:-Day-3-1m-contig-453_pt1 | contig 18869 bp, 21 predicted proteins | sample MGYA00260342_ERZ794902 | MGnify/ENA metagenome assembly ERZ794902
ACTGCTGATGGATGAATTATATGATTATCTAAATCGTGTGAGGGCTTTTTAAAAAGTGCAGAAAGTTTTGCAAAAACTGCATAAGGGTTATCTGATTTTAGATAATTAAAGCCTTCCTCTATCTCAAATTCATTATGAACAACTACTGCAATGGCCTTAGTAGTTTTTAGAAAATTTGTATACTTTGGATTTGTAAGAAATGTTATGGAGTTGAGATTAGATTTTTGTATAGAAGCTAGGTTATTGACAACAGCGTTTCCGTTGCCAATAACTCTAGAATTTGAATATTCTGCTAGTTCAGCTAGTGTAAAACTCTTCTCTTCGGACACTACTCTGATTGAGTATTAGCCCCTGATGCAGCTACATCAAGCATGGATGTGACATCATCAGTTAAGTCTAACGCAGGGTCACTAAATAAAATATTTTCATTTTTTTGCAAAAGAACTTTTATTTGTTTTGCCTGAATTAGCTCTCCAATAATTTTCTGCATAGCTGGACCATTTGCTGCAAAAATCTGTTGTGCAGTCTCTTCTTGAGCTTGTTGAATTTTACCAGCCAAAAACTCTAGATCTTTGCCTTTATCTTGAATATCTTTTTGCATTTGTGCAATTTCTGACTGAGACAAGGTCTCTAAATCTTTTTGAAGATTTTCAGCAATACTCTGCCTTTCTGCTTGAAGAGATTGTGCTTCTTCAAGATTAGCAGCATAGTCTGCATCTTCCTCTAATGCTTTAAATGCATCTGCAGCAGCTTGAGTTGATAACACAGCAGTTCTCATATCTATAACTGCCATTCCATCTACAGCGAATACAGGTACTGATAAGATCAGAACTAAAAATAAATTAAATTTGAATACGTTTTTCATAATAACCCCTTAATTGGTGAGCCCATTTTATATTAATTAGAATACATTGCCTACAGTGAATTGAAATTCCTTTGTTTCTTCATATTGACCTGCGTTAGTTGGTTTGGCTATTGCAAAACTCATTGGACCAAAACCTGTAATAAATGTTACACCAACTCCATAAGAGTAACGCAAATCATCAATTGATGGCTTGTAGCAATTGAATTGATAATCTTTACAGTTGTCTGAAAAAACATTACCAAAATCGAAGAAAAATGCAGACCTCATTGATCTTTGGTCTTCTATAAAGGGTAATTTAAATATCAATTGCATACTTCCTTCAATTTTTATATTTCCGCCAATGGAAACTCTCTTATTATATGCAGAATTGGCATAAGTATTATAGTAAGGCAAGTCTGGTATCTCGTCCCCATCTGAATCAATTAAATTTGGACAAGTTCCCTCAGAATAATTAAACTCAAAACATGGTGCTTCTGTGCTTCTAGGGCCTAGTGTATTTGATTCAAAACCTCTTAGAGATCTTGGCCCACCTGCATAAAAATTTTGGAAAAAAGGTGTTTCTTTCGTATCGCCAAATGTCGATAAATAACCAATTTCTCCACTAAATCCAAAAACAAGATCTCTTCCAAGAGGTTGATAATATTTCTGTCTTAGGTTTAATCTAAAATAATTTAAATCACTTCCGGGAACTGTTGAAGATAGACTTACAGCAGTAGATGCTCCGTCTGTTGGAAACATTCCTCTGTTTAATGTGATTCTCTGCCATTGCGCTGAAAGGTTTAAAGTTTCAAATATACTTCCTTCAGCATCAACAAAATCCCATATCTCCCGAGCAGGTTGTGTACCCACAGTAATATCAGTCTTATCATAAGTAAGACCTAAATTAAGCCTCTGCGTATCAGATATTGGCCATCCATACTGTACGCCAATACCGCCAGAATTAGTTAGATAGTTTGCAACATTGTATTCACCATAGTCGGTTTCTCTAAAATATGCGTTATAACCTAAGCTAATACCATCTTTGGTTGCAAAAGGATCTAAAAATGAAAGATTATATTGCTCACTATAGACATTTTTATTAATACCTATAGCTACAGTATTTCCGGTCCCTAAGAAATTTTGCTCTTGGAGATTAAAGCCTAGCATTAGGCCAAAATCACTATAACCAATATTTCCACCAATAGAACCAGTATTTTCTTCTTCTACGTTATAAACAATATCAATTTGGTCATCCGTTCCGACCACAGGGATAGTATTGACGTTAACTTCCTTGAAGTAACCAAGCCTTTCCAGTCTCACTTTTGAAGCTTCGATACTATTATCCGAAGACCACGCCCCCTCAAACTGCCTCATTTCCCTTCTCAGAACATAATCTTGCGTAAGATTGTTACCAGTGAAAAGGATTTTCCTTGTATAAGTTCTCTTTCCTGGATTGACTGAAAATATAAGCTTTACATCTTGTGATTCATCATCAATCTCCGGATTACCGCTAACTTCAGCAAAAGCATAACCTTGATTACCTAGAACATTTGTAAAAAATTCTTCTATACTTGTAATTTGCGCCTGAGAATAAACTTTATCTTTTAGCGAATCAGTAATACCCTCATAAAGAGATTCTTCAAAAGGCAGATCTCCTATCACCTCAACATCATTAATTGTGTACTGATCGCCTTCAAAAATATTAAAATTTATAAAAATTGATTTCTTGTCTTTTGAAAGACTTATCTGAGATGATTCTATTGAAAATTTCAGGTACCCTCTATTTAAATAAAAAGACTCTAAACTCTCAATATCCCCCTTTAGCTTTTCCCTAGAGTAGGCATTATCATTTGATATAAAAGAGAAAAAAGAGCCAGCTGAAAGTTCAAAACTCTCTAATAAATCTTCATTTGAAAATAACTCGTTTCCAATAATATTTATACTTTCAATTGTTGCGCTTTTGCCCTCATCAACCACTATGTTTAGTTCTAATCTATTTCTAGGTTTCTTGATTTCTTCAATAACAACCCCTGCACCATATCTTCCATTTGATGCATAAGACCTAACTAGTTCAGATTTTACCTTTTCAAGTGTTGATCTTTTGTAGACTTCACCCTCTTTAATTCCAACACCATCCAAGCTCTCTAATAATTGTTCAGTTTTTAGAGCTTTATTACCTGAGATATCTATAGCAGAAATTGAAGGCCTCTCTTGGACAACAATAATTAATGTATTCCCATCTTTTGCAATCTGAATATCATCAAACTGTTCGGTTGCAAAAAGTGAACGAGTAATATCAGATGATTTTCTTTGATCTATGTTGTCGCCAACACTAATAGGTATAACATTAAATATACTTCCAGTAGATACTCTTTGTAATCCTATTATCCTAATATCGCTAACTAAAAAATCCTCAAAAGCAACGAGCTGAGTTGATAACAAAAAGCCAAGTAAATATATTTTTAATTTTTTCAATTTCTTACCTAAAAAAATCTTGAAACGTCGTTAAAAACTGCAAAAATCATTAACATGCCAACAAGAATTGCGCCGCCACTGTATATATAATTTTCTACCTTCTCTGATAAGGGCTTGCCTCTAACTGCTTCGAGACCAAGCAGTGTAAGCTGACCACCATCTAAAACAGGAATCGGTAATAAGTTTAATACTGCAAGACTAATACTAAGCAATGCCATAAGATATAAAAATGGGAGAAGCCCAGCTTTTGCTGTATTTCCAGCCATCTCTGCAATACCAATTGGTCCACTTAAATTTTCTGTACCCATGTTGCCAGTTAACATCTTTCCAATAAATTGTAATGTTTTTTTACTTAAATTATATGTTTCAAATATTCCTTTCGATACTGCCTGGGATAAACTTCTAGATGTTCCAAAAGCTATTCCTATTGCTCCATATTCTTTGCCCTCATTATCTAATTGGGACTGGATTTTAACTGGAAGCTGAATTAACTCGCCTTCCCTTTCAATGTTAAATAGTGCGGTTGAATTTGGTATCATCGATACCGCCGCCCTTAGATCACTTGCATATTGTATTTTTTGGTTATCAATTTTTCTTATAATATCATTCGGTTTTAGGCCCGCAGATTCTGCAGCCCCTCCTGAAACTATTTGTCCAACAATAGGCATCATTTTGTTTTCTACAGTTAATCCAAGGTAGCCTAATGGATTAGATTGGGATTCCGATGTTGGCAAGTAGTCTGTAACTTGAATGCTGACATTTAACTGATTATCAATACCATTCCTTTTTAGTCCAAGATCTATATATCCAGAATAACCTGCGTAAGATAATAGCTCTAGATTAATATCTTTGGGATCATTTATTGCAACTGAATTAATCGACTTTATTTCGTCACCAGCAACTATAGACTGATCATCATTTTTAAAAATAATTGATGAACTCTGATCTTTAACTACAGTTACAGCTTGTGGATCTGGAGTATTTAAAAATATAACAGAAAATATAAATATCGAAAGTAGAAAATTCGCTAAAGGGCCTGCAAACATAATAGACGCTCTCTGCCATTTAGGTTTTGAATCAAAGGTATTCTTTAATTGTTCATCAGTAAGAGTCTCTTTGATTTCAGGTTCAACCTCTATTAACTTATTAGTGATCATGGATACATAACCACCCAATGGAAGCAGTGAGAGCGCAAACTCAGTCCCATGTTTATCCAATTTGGTATACATCACAGGACCCATACCCAAAGAAAATCTTTGAACATGAACTTTACAGAGTCTTGCGACAATAAAATGCCCATACTCATGAATAGTTACCAAAACACCTAAAAGCGCCATAAATGATAAAAGATAAATAATAAATGTAATCATAATTTCTTATTTTTTTAAGAGATGGATTTTACCACCTTCTTTGCCTCCATGCGTGATTCAATGTCTTTTTCATATATCGACTCCATATCAACAATGTTAGACATGGGAGTGGTATCAAAAGTTCTGTAAATAACATCATAAATTTGGCTAAAAGATATCTCATCATTAAGGAAACTACTAACTGCTACTTCATTTGCAGCATTAAAAACGATCCCTGAACTATTTCCTTTATTGCATACTTCTCTTGCAATACTCTCTAATTTTTTCCTGTCATTGGGAAAATTACTAAAAGTTAATTTGAGTTCAGAGAAATTAATTTCATTAAAATTATTATTTAACCTTCTATCGCCAGACATAGCGTGAGCGATGGGGACTCTCATATCAGGATTACTCATCTGGCAGATGCTTGATCCATCTCTATATGTAACTATGGAATGAATAATACTTTGAGGATGTATAACTAATTCAAAAAAATTTTCATCTAAGTCAAATAAATATTTTGCTTCTATTAGTTCAAGACATTTATTAACTAAAGTTGCTGAATCAATTGATATCTTAGATCCCATGCTCCAATTAGGGTGCTGTAAAGCCTGTTCCTTGGTTACGTTCTTAAGCTCATTTAATTTCTTATCTAAAAATGGCCCACCTGATGCTGTTATTATAATTTTTGAAACGTCATTGGTGTTTTTTTCTCCTGCGAGACATTGAAAAATGGCATTATGTTCACTATCTATTGGGATGATAGTTGTTCCATTTGAACTGGCCGAAGATAAGATGATTTCACCAGCTGTAACAATACTTTCTTTATTAGCGAGCAGCACTGTCTTTCCTGTACTTGCTGCAATTGCTGTTGCTTCTAACCCAGCAAACCCAGAGATAGCTGACACTATAATGTCTATATTATTATCGCAAACTAATGAATGTAGGTCTGCATTTCCGTGGATAGCATTGGTATTGCTTTGAGAGAATTTATTAAATTGATCAAAAGCTTCTTCACTATGTATATGAATATATTTCGGAGAGAATGTACTTATAATTTCTTTCGCTTTAGATACATTTTTATCTAAAGTCATTGCATATAAGTTTAATGAGTCTTTGTTCTGCTCAATTACTGAAAGCACACTATCTCCTATGCTGCCAGTAGCTCCAAGCAAAAGTATATTTTTCATTTATATAAAGAAAATTATTAAAAGAATAGTAACCGGGATTGCAGAAAAATGGGAATCCATTCTATCTAAAATACCTCCATGGCCCGGAAGCAATGAACCAGTATCTTTTATTCCGCTTTGTCTTTTTAAAAAGCTAAAAAAGTAGTCTCCAGTGAATGCAAATATAGATCCAATAGCAAGAATTGCTACAAAAATATAATCTACTTCAAATAAGTGAGATATTAAAAGTCCAAAAATAGTAGAACTTATAACACCTCCAAGAAAACCCTCTAGAGTCTTGTTTGGACTAATTTCTTTAAGTAGAGAATTTTTACCAAAAAATGACCCAACCAAGTAAGCTGAGCTATCTGATATTGCAGAATTTAAAATTATTATTAGCATAAGATAATAATTAGAAAATGTAAGGAAGCTATCTTGGCTTATCAAGTAAGCTCCGCCTCCAAAAAAACTTAAAGGTATTAGTGTTCGTAAATAATTATTTTCAAATGAAATAAAACTTAACTTTGTATATGTTTTTGTTAAAAGGGATATGGAAAAAATAAACCAAAAAACTGATATAAAAAATATAAAATATAAAAGAAATTCATCAGCATAAAGGCTAACCAAAAGAGCAAACATAGAAATAAGAATACTGTCTGTTATAAATACCTTATTATTTGAATTTTTATGCCATTCAAAAATAGCCACACCAGTTATCAAAGCCAAGAAAGCAATAAAAATATAATTATTCTCAAGAAAAATAATAAAAAAAATAGGCAAGGTAATTCCCATGCCTGTCATAGACCTTATTATAAAATTTTGCTTAAATTCTTGCGCCAAACCTTCTGCTCACTTTATTAAAATTATTAATACAACTTACAAAATCATCTTTTTCAAAATCAGGCCAAAATTTTTCTACAAAACAAATTTCAGCATATGCTATCTGATATAAAAGAAAATTGCTTATTCTTTTATCTCCCCCGGTTCTGATTAATAAGTCAATTTTATCTTCAGGAACACATGAGTAATTCCCAATCATTTCTTCATTTATATCTTCAGTATTGATTTCTTTTGAGAGAACTTTTAATGATATCTGTCTTGTTAAATCAACGATATCCTGCCTTCCTCCATAACCAAGAGCAACATTTAGATTCAATGAAGGTAGAGGCACATTGGTTTCGGATTCTGCTTCTTGAATTTTTGATGCTACCACAGGGCCAAAATCTTCGTGTCTTCCAAAAAATTTTAATTTTACCTTTTGCTTGATAAGTTCTGGTAATTGCTCCTCTATTGCACTTAAAACTAGTTTTCTAATAGCCTCTATTTCAGCCTTTGGTCTTGACCAATTTTCAGAGCTAAATGCATACAAGGTTAAAGATGATACTTTTTGATTTACCGCTTCTTCGACTATATCTTTGACAACTTGTACCCCTTTTTGGTGCCCTTTGCTTACATTAAGCGAGTTTGATAATGCCCACCTTCCATTGCCATCCATAATGACAGCAACGTTTAAACCACCTTTTAAGATATGTCTTGATGATTTAGCCATGAGGCTTTTTAGATTTCTAAAAGATCAGCTTCTTTCTTCTTAAGTTCTGAATCTACTAAAGCTATGAATTTATCTGTCTCTTTCTGGATTAAATCTTCCATTCGTCTTTGCTCATCTTCAGATATATCTCCAGAAGTTTGGCTATCTTTTACGGATTGATTTGAATCTCTTCTTATATTTCTTACAGATACTCTTGCGTTTTCAGCTTCTGATCTGGCCTGTTTAATATAATCTTGACGAGTTTCTTCAGTTAATGCAGGCATAGATATCCTAATTAAGTCTGAGGATGTACTTGGATTTAAACCTAAATTTGAATTCATAATAGCTTTTTCTATCTCAGGTATCAAAGACTTATCCCATGGTGAAATAACCAATGATCTTCCATCTTCTACACTAATGCTAGCTGCTTGATTTAAAACGGTTGGAGTGCCGTAATAATCTACCTTTACATCATCTAAAATAGACGGATTAGCTCGACCAGTTCTAATTTTATTAAAAGCTTGATTTAAAGAAGAAATAGACTTTTCCATTCTCTTTGCAGCATTGTTTATTAATTCGTTCATATTATGATATTAGTGTACCTATTTTTTTGCCGCAAATAATATTTTTAAGAGCATTTGGTTTATTTACATTAAAAACTTTTATAGGTAATTTATGATCTCTTGCAAGAGTAAGGGCAGTTGCGTCCATAACCTTTAAATTCTTTGAAATTGCATCATCAAAAGATAGCTCAGAAAAGAACTCTGCATCTTTGTTTATTTCAGGATCTGAATCATAAACTCCATCAACTCTTGTTGCCTTAAGCATAAGATCAGATTGTGTTTCTATTGCTCTTAAGCACCCTGCTGTGTCAGTAGTAAAGAAAGGATTACCAGTACCAGCAGTGAATATGACAACATATCCATCACTGAGTAATTGAATGGCAAGCCTTCTATCATAATGCTCTACCATTCCAGACATTGATATTGCTGACATGACCCTTGTTTTGATACCTGCTCTTTCTAAAGCATCTCTTAAAGCAATTCCATTCATTACAGTGGCTAGCATTCCCATGTGATCACCAGCAACCCTATCCATGCCTGCTTTATTTAATTTTTCACCTCTGAATAGGTTACCACCACCTATAACTATTCCAATCTGAGCCCCTAATTCTTTACATGCACTAACTGAGGATGCCATTTGATCAAGAATCTTAGGATCAATGCCATGCTCGTCATCACCAGCAACAGACTCTCCACTAAACTTAACGAGGATTCTTTTGTGGATTAGATTGGTCATAACTTATTTTAACTGCTCAGCAACCTCATCAGCAAAATTTTTGGTTTCAACTTCGATTCCTTCACCAACTTTTAACCTTGAATATGAATCAATTGTTGCACTATTCTTATCAAGCAGTTGCTGTATTGTTAAGTCAGGATCTTTTACAAATGACTGAGATAAAAGCGAAACTTCAGATAGATATCTTTTTAATTTACCTTCAATCATTTTGTCCATTATTTCTTTTGGCTTTCCAGATTCTTCAGCTTGAACCATATAAATAGCTTTCTCTCTTTCAAGAACTTCAGAATCAAGATCGTCTTGGGAAAGGCATAATGGGTTAAAAGCTGCAACATGCATTGCTATATCTTTTGCTAGAGTCTCATCTCCACCAGAAACTACAACCACTGATGCAAGTTTAGAATCTGAATGCATGTAGACGCCAGCATTCAAACCTTCATCATACTCAACAGTCTCTAATCTTCTTAGTTGAATATTTTCACCAATAGTCTGAACTAATGTTTTTCTCTTCTCTTCAATTTCAGATTCTTGAATTTCACTAATATCTAGAAGTTTGTTTTGAGATATAAAACCTTCCACATCATCAGCAAAACCTATAAAGTTTGCATCTTTTGATGCAAAATCAGTTTCAGAGTTTATTTCTATAAGAGTAGAGTAATTTTTACCAGAAAATGCTCTTAGAATTCCATCAGCTGCAACTCTCGACGCTTTCTTTTCAGCTTTTAAAGCACTATTAGATCTTAATAAATCTAAAGCTTTTTGGATATCTCCCTCGCAATCAACTAATGCTCTTTTGCATTCCATCATTGCAACACCAGACATGTCTCTTAACTCTTTAACTTGAGATGCTTTTATTTCCATTTTTATTTATCTTCCTTTTTTTCACTATCATCAGATGCAGAATCTTCTGCACCANNCAACCTCTTCAGCTTTAGTTTCCTCAACTACTGGTTCTTCAGTTACAACCTCTTCAGCTTTAGTTTCCTCAACTACTGGTTCTTCAGCAGCAACTTTTTCAACCACTGGCTCTTCTTTTTTAATCGTCTGAATTACTGGAGACTCCTTATCAGAGATTGGAGCATAACCTTTAGACGATTCAAGACCTCTTGCGCATGAATCAGCTATAATTTTTGTTATTAGTCTGATAGATCTAATAGCATCATCATTTCCTGGAATCACCAAATCGATTCCGTCCGGGTCTGAATTTGTGTCAACAAGTGCTATTACAGGTATGCCCATTTTCTTTGCCTCAAGCACAGCTATTTTTTCATACTTAACGTCAATTACAAAAATAGCATCAGGTAAACCTTTCATATCTTTGATTCCACCAACGCTTGCTTCAAGTTTTGTATATTCTTTTTGAATTTCAACTGCTTCTTTTTTAATAAGCTTTTCTATTCTTCCTGAAGAAATCATTTCTTCAATATCTTGTAGTCTTCTTATTGAACCTCTGATTGTTTTCCAGTTAGTTAGAGTTCCACCAAGCCACCTTTTATTAACATAAGGTAAGCCTAGTGCGGAAGCTTCATCTTTGATTGTTTTGCTAGCAGATCTTTTTGTTCCAACAAAAAGTACTTTATTGCCTTTAGAACAAATATCTTGAACCTTAGATGCAGCAGCACTTAAATGCTCTTGAGTTAAATCAAGATTTATTATGCTAATTTGTTTTCTTGTATCAAAAATGTATGGTTCCATTTTTGGATTCCAAAACCTTTGTTGATGACCGAAATGAACGCCTGCATGTAACAGGTCTTTTACAGATACTATACTCAATTTTATTCTCCTGGGGTTATTTCTCCAGTCCCAATAAAGTTGACTCAAATGAGCACCCCAACTTTAAAATCTAGAACCTTCGTGTTAAAAGTTGTTGTATTCTATAGAAGAAATTAATGATTTAAAAGCTATTTGTTACCAAAAAAATCTTCTACTTGATATAAACCAGCATCTTTTTTTGTTATGCCCTTGGCAATCTCAATCGCTCCTTCGGCAAAAACATTTCTTGAGAGAGCCTCATGTTTAAATTCAATTACATTTGAATCATTTGAAAAGCAGACATTATGTATACCATATACATCACCAACTCTTTCAGAATTAATATTTATGGAAATAATTCTTTTCTCTAAATCAATGCTATTAATATAATTTTCTATCTCTAAAGCTGTTCCTGATGGAGTATCTATTTTCGAAATATGGTGAGTTTCATCAATTGAACACTTTAGTTCTTGTTTATTTTTCTTTAAGAAATTTTCAATTGAATTTTTAAGAGTAAATATTCCTCTACTCATATTAAATGCAAGAAGTATTGGAAAATTAGATGAAATCTTCTCAATTACACTTAATTGTGGGCTAGTAAAACCTGTAGTTCCTATTATAAAAGGTATATTTTGGTCTTCGAATTCTTTTAAAAGATTAACTGAAGATTCAGGCCTTGAGAAGTCAATTACAACATCAATTTTTTCAAAATTTTGTGTAGTAACTACATTTAAATCTTCATCATTATCGCATAAATGCAATATTGTCTGGCCCATTTTTCCTGACAGACCATTTATATATACATTAAGCATTTTACTCTTTAAATTTTTCTGCAGCTTTAGAGAACGATTCTGTTCCTGGGTAATTTTTCGATTGATTTAATGCATCAGTAAATTGTTTTAATAATTTAGACTGTTTTCTATCCAAGTTAGATGGCGTTTCAACAATGACTCTACAAAGCAAATCACCTCTTCTAGAATTTCTAACTACAGCCGCTCCTTTGCCTTTTATCCTAAAGATTTTTCCTGTTTGCGTCTGTGCTGGAATTTTTAAAGACAATGAACCTTCTAAAGTTGGAACCTTTATTGCTCCACCAATAATTGAGATTTCAAAAGGAATTGGAGCTTCAAGATATAAATCTTTGCCCTCTCTTTCAAAAATAGGACTATCTATAACCCTTATAGCAACATAAAGATCACCTGATTGACCACCCTTCTCCCATTCTCCCTCTCCAGTGAGTCTGACTTTGTCACCATTATCAACACCTGCAGGAATATTTACAGACAAGGTTTTATTTTCTTTAGTGGCTCCCATTCCCCTACATGGCTTACATGGATCTTTAATCATCTGTCCAGTACCCGAACAAGTAGAGCATGTCTGCTGAACTGAAAAAAATCCTTGTTGCATTCTTACTTGCCCAGCACCGTTACAATTTGAACAAACGCTAGGACTAGAGCCTTTGGCTGCTCCGCTACCATTGCAATCATTACAAGATTTATGTGAAGGTATCTTTATTTTTTTTTGAGCTCCAAGAACGGCTTCTTTCAAACTGAGGTCAAGATTGTATTGCAGATCAGAACCTCTTCTAGATCTTCTTGAAGATGAACGTGTTCCAAAAACATCTCCAAAAATATCACCAAAAATGTCATTGATATTTACATCATTGAAGCCTTGGCCACCTGCTCCCATTCCTTCAACCCCTGAATGACCATATTGATCATATGCTGATTTCTTTTGAGGATCATTGAGAACCTCATATGCCTCAGCAGCTTCTTTAAATTTTGAAGAAGCCTCTGGATTATCAGGGTTTCTATCAGGATGGAATTTCATAGCTTTCTTTTTGAAAGCTTTTTTTAACTCAGCAGCAGAAGCGTCTCGAGAGACTTCAAGTGTTTCGTAGTAGTCTCTCTTTGACATAGTTATTTGTTACTTATCTTCTTCTTTTACTTCTTCGTATTCAGCATCAACTGTATTTTGATCTTCACTTTCTTGAGTATTGTCACCCTCATCAGCTGAAGCTGTAGCATCAGCATCTTGCGTATAAAGCTTTTGAGTTAATGGAGTAAGAACATCATTGAGATCTTTGGTTGCTGATTCTATAGAGTCTGTATTTTCTGATGCTATTGCCTCTTCTAATACAACTACAGAAGCTTCAACCTGCGATTTCTCATCTTCAGTTAATTTGTCTCCTGACTCATCTATAGTTTTACGTGTTGCATGAACAAGCATATCTGCATTATTTTTTGTTTTGACCAACTCTTCGAATTTCTTATCATCTTCTGCATTCGCTTCTGCATCCTTAACCATATTTTCGATATCCTCATCAGATAAACCACTTGAAGCTTTTATAACTATGGATTGTTCTTTACCAGTGTTCTTATCTTTTGCTGACACATTCAAGATTCCATTAGCATCCAAATCAAAAGATACTTCAATTTGAGGTGTTCCTCTTCCAGCAGGTGGAATATCAGTAAGATTGAATTGCCCAAGTGACTTATTTTGAGCAGCTTGTGTCCTTTCGCCTTGAATTACATGGACTGTAACTGCAGTTTGGTTGTCCTCTGCAGTAGAAAAAACTTGTGACTTTTGTGTTGGAATAGTCGTATTCTTTTCAATTACAGGAGTAGATACGCCACCTAGGGTCTCAATTCCTAATGTTAATGGAGTTACATCAAGTAATAAAACATCAGTTGTGTCACCTGATAAAACAGATCCCTGAATTGCAGCTCCAACAGCAACTGCTTCATCTGGGTTTAGATCTTTTCTAGGCTCTTTTCCAAAAAACTCAGATACTTTCTTTTGAACAAGGGGCATTCTAGTTTGGCCGCCTACTAATAATACTTCAGAGATATCTGAATTAGATAACTTGGCATCTTTAAGTGCCAACTTAAGGGGCTCAAGACTCTTATCAACTAAATCTTCAACTAAAGATTCAAGCTTAGCTCTAGTAATTTTGTGAACAAAATGTTTTGGTCCTGAGCTGTCTGCAGTAATGTATGGAAGATTGACTTCTGTTTGCTCTGAAGATGAAAGCTCAATTTTTGCTTTTTCTGCAGATTCTTTTAATCTTTGAAGTGCAAGCGGATCACTTTTCAAATCAAAGCCTGATTCATTTTTGAATTGTTCTACAAAATAATCAATAAGTCTTAAATCAAAGTCTTCACCACCAAGGAAGGTATCGCCATTTGTTGATAGAACTTCAAATTGATGCTCACCATCAACATCAGAAATTTCGATTATTGAGATGTCAAAAGTACCGCCACCTAAATCATAGACTGCAACGGTTGAGTCGCCCTTATGCTTATCTAAACCATATGCCAATGCAGCTGCTGTAGGCTCATTTATAATTCTTTTAACATCAAGGCCCGCTATTTTTCCAGCATCTTTGGTAGCTTGCCTTTGAGAATCATTAAAGTAAGCAGGTACTGTTATTACAGCCTCCTTTACTTCATGTCCTAAGTAATCTTCTGCAGTTTTTTTCATTTTCTTTAGAATTTCTGCAGCCACTTGAGGTGGAGCTAACTTTTTATTTGCAGCCTCAACCCATGCATCACCATTGTCAGCTTTTATAATTTTATAGGGGACCATATCAGCATCCTTACTAACCACCTTGTCATCAAAAGTTCTACCAATTAATCTTTTTATTGCGTAAAGAGTGTTTTCTGGATTAGTTACAGCTTGTCTTTTTGCTGGCATTCCTACAAGCACTTCATCATTATCTGTATAAGCAATAACAGATGGTGTTGTTCTACCACCTTCTGCATTCTCTATAACTTTTTGTTGTTGTCCTTCAATAACAGCTACACAGCTGTTTGTTGTTCCTAAATCAATTCCTATTATTTTTGACATTTATTTTTCCTCTAATTTTTAATAACTGTAACTCTGGCTGGTCTTACTACTCTTGAATGTAGCTCCCAACCTCTCTGAAATATATTTCCTATTGCACCATTTTCTTTATCTTTATCTTGTTCCATGGTGACTGCTTCGTGCTTTTCTGGATTAAATCCCTCATTAACTGGGTAGATGGGTATCATTCCGAATTTATCAAGGGCAGATTCAAAAGACTTTAATGTTAACTCTATGCCTTCTTTTTCCTCTGGCACTTCAGATGAAAGATTGTTTAGGGCATGTTCTAAACTATCAATCACAGGTAATAACTCTACAAGTAATTTTTCTACACCATACTTATGAGCTTTTTCAACCTCTGAAAGAGTTCTCTTGAGTGCATTATCAAGATCTGCATTAGCGCGGAGAATGGACTTTTCTAGTTCTTCTTTCTTATCAAGAAGCTCTTCATATGTTGGAGTTCCGATATCATCAGAAGAACATTCATCTTCTTTTTTAACCTCTACTTCTTCATTAACAAGATTCTCAGAATCCATATCCATGTCTTTTGATTTTTTTTGTTTTGCCATAATTAAACCCCGTTTGAAACATATATTGGGATTTAAATTTTCAGTTCAAGGGCTGAACCAAATTTAAGATTCTATTTTTCTTACATGCAAAATCATGCTGTGATCAACTAGTTCATAACCTTTTCTTTTGGCAATATCTTTTTGAAGCTTTTCTAATTCCTCGTCATGGAACTCAAGAACCTGTCCAGTATCAACATCTACCATGTGATCATGATGCTCATCAGAGTTAATTTCATATACAGCTTTACTATTCTCAAAATGATGTTTTGTTACCATACCTGCAGCTTCAAATTGCGTTAAAACCCTGTAAATAGTAGCTAAACCAATGTCTTCATTTTGTGAAATCAGCTCTCTGTAGATATCCTCAGCACTAAAGTGTGCCTCTTCCTGTAATGCGGTTGACGCCAAGACTTCCATTATTTTAATTCGAGGTAATGTAGCCTTTAGCCCAGCTTTTTTCAGTTCTTCAGATTGATTTGCCATTTTTAAACTTTAATCATTTTTTATTGTCATATTACTTATAGTGAACAGACTTTACAGATATAACAAAGTATAATCCATATTAATTATGAAACAACTCACTCATACATTCTATATTCTTTCCATAGTATTTATTTTCAGCTCATGTTCTTCATTAAGCCCTTACAAAGTCCCTGTTCTTCAAGGCAACATAATTGAGGATGAGGATGTAGAAAAACTTGCGATTGGTCAAACCCAGGACCAGGTTCAATTCATATTAGGCACAGCAGTAATTAAAGATCCTTTTCATGAATCTAGATGGGATTATATAAACTCTGTCCAAATTGGTGATGAAATAGTTACAGAAAAAAGACTTACTGTTTTTTTTGATGAAAATGGATTGGTAAAAAACTGGATAACTGTTAACAGCTCTGAAGAAAACTAAATTTTATTCAGCCTTCTCGCTTTTGGGTCCTGAGCAAGTGGCCTGAGAATCTCAACTCTTTCCCCTTCTCGTAATCTGTATTTACTAGGCAAAGGTTTAAAATTTCCATCTAAAACTTCGCTATTTACAGCAAGCTCATATTCATGATCAATAAAAGACATGATTTTTTTTATCTCTTCAAATTCAATTAATTCAGCAACAGTTAAGCTAGAAGAAACGTCAAACGATAGAAAGTGCTTATCTTTTAAGCCCTGATAAGAAAAAAATATCCTCATGTTGCTCTTTTAATAAATGAATCAATTATAGTAGCTGCGAATTTATCAACAAGAGCTTGCGAAGTAATAGCATTAAGTAAGAACGGCAACTCAAACTCAGCATTAAAATCAATGCTACATGAATCTGGTGATTTTGCCTCAACAGTCCACTTACCTTCAAAATAGTCAAAAGGACCCTCAGTCTGATTGATTACAATTGAGTCCTCAGAAAGAATATTTTTGGAAACAATGAAATACTCTTTACCTAAAATATTAAATTCGAGTCGACCGATTTCTATAGGGTAATCACTTTTAATAAGAGAAGCTCCTGAGCAGCCAGGTATGAATTTGGAGTACTCATCAAATTTTGAAACAACATCTAAGGCTTTTTGCTTATGAACATCTAAGTCTTTTTTAAAATGAATATTTCTCTTCATTTAAATAAAATGAGTTTAAAAAAATTGTCTGTAAAAAATATAAGCAACAGATAAAGGGGCTATGAATTTTACAAAGAATCTCCACAGGACATATAGAACTGGGTTCATTGCACCAATTTCATCAGTTATCAATGATTTTTTCATAAACCACCCAACAAAGATCGCAATAAACATACCGCCCAATGGAAGTAATATCTGATTGGTAATGAATTCCATTGAATCAAGAAAATTTCTATCGGAAATAAGGTGAAAATCAGACCATATGTTAAAGCTTAAGGCCGATCCTATACCAAGAAGCCAAGCAATAAATGAGATAATTTCAGCAGATCTTTTTCTAGGAAGAATCCCTTCTTCTGATAAATAAGCAACACCAGGTTCTAATAATGATATTGATGAACTTAGCGCTGCCACTGAAAGTAAGATAAAGAAGAGTGGGCCAACAAATTCACCGAATTGCATTTGATTGAAAGCAGATAGCATGGAAACAAATACCAACCCAGGACCACTATTGGGCTCTAGGCTAAAAGCAAAGATAATTGGAAAAATAGCAATACCAGCAACGATTGCAACTAGCGTATCCAATGATGCTACTGTAAATGAGTTACTTACTATACTTTGATCTTTAGGCATATAAGCTCCATATGCCATGATCGAACCCATTCCCAGACCCAAACTAAAAAACGCTTGCCCCATAGCCTGCAACAAAGTGTCTGAAGTAACATTAGAGAAATCAGGAGCAAACAAAAATGTCATTGCTTTGCTGAAATCACCATTAATCATCGCGTAAATGACCATAAAAATCATTAACATTCCAAGCATGGGCATTAATATTTTAACCATCCTACCTATACCATCTTTAATACCAGCAGATACAATTAGTGCTGTTAAGGTCATGAAAACTGTATGCCAAAATAGCAAGTTAAGAGGTGAAGAAATAACATTCGAAAATTGATCAGTGGCACTTAATGCACCGGAAGAAGTTGCGGAAATAAAAATATAGTTCAAGCATATTCCAGCTATCACGCTATAAAAGGAAAGAATAAGAACTCCGGCAAATATGCCGCTCCATCCAACAAAGCGCCAAAGTGGAGTTGTATTAGAGTCAATCGCTACTCTCCTCATTGCATTAACCGGGCTGTTACCTGCCCTTCTTCCAATTACGATTTCACTAACCATAATTGGTAATCCAATAGCTAAGATGCAACCCAAGTAAATTAGAACAAAGGCGCCCCCTCCATTTGTACCGGCTTTGTAAGGGAATCCCCATATATTTCCTAGTCCAACTGCAGAGCCTGTAGCAGCAAGAATAAAGGTCCATTTACCAATCCATGCACCATGTGATTTAAGTTGTTTTTCTATTTCCATAATTTTTAAAAATTTAAAGGGTTGCTATAAGGGTTGATCCAGTAAGCAGATGATATCAGAAAACTAATAGAGACCAACAGAGATAACATCTTTCTAAAATGCTGATAGTCTTCGCTTCTTTTAACAAAGTCTTCCGTTGATTTTTCAAAATAATAAAAGGATTGAAAGCTGACCACTGAAATTAATAATGCGCTCAATATGAACTGTAAATACGTTAGCATTAATAACATACATCCAATTAAGCTATAGACTATACCTATAGCAAGATTTATCTTTTGATTTTTTTGATCGTCTCTCCAACCCCATGCCATCCCACCTAAAAAAGTAAGAATAATTGCTCCATAACCAATTTGAAAGACTATTGCAGTGTGTGCAATAGCTCCATCAAAGATCCATGGAGTAATCGCTAAAATAGCGAATGGTATAAATCCAATATATCCAAATGTTGCTTTTAAATAATCAATATTCATTTTAAATTTAATTTTTTTGTTGCACTGTAACTATCTAAGGACATAATAAAGGAATGTCTAAAGATAAGCCTGCACTAATTGTAAAGAATAAAACTGCATCAAGGAACTATGTACTTGGTGATACCTTTCAAGCTGGAATTGTTTTAGAGGGATGGGAGGTAAAATCACTAAGAAATGGCAAAATTGATGTTAAAAATAGTTATGTTACTTTTAAAAAAGATGAGGCATGGTTATTTGGAATTAAAATCGATCCTCCAGCTTCATTAAGAGACTTTAAGGTAGATCCACTTAGGACAAGAAAACTCTTATTAAATAAAAGAGAAATATCAGAACTGCAAAAGCTTAAAAATGAGAAAAGCTTAACGATTATCATGACATCAATGTATTGGAAGGATAATCACATTAAATGTGATATTGCTACAGGAAAAGGCAAGAAAGTTCGTGATCAAAGACAAGATATTAAGAAAAGAGACTGGGAACGTGACCAGGGTAGAATTCTAAAGAATGCCAAAAAACAATAGCCATCCTACTAAAAATTTTAAGTAATACTGTATAATCAACATCCTTATGGGGGCGAACAGGGTTCGACGTTTCTACTGGACTCCGAA
>ENA-UZWV01001374-UZWV01001374.1-metagenome-genome-assembly--contig:-Day-3-1m-contig-1374_pt2 | contig 18673 bp, 15 predicted proteins | sample MGYA00260342_ERZ794902 | MGnify/ENA metagenome assembly ERZ794902
TCACGATGCCGGGCAAAAAAGTCATCATCAAAAATCTCGCACATGCGCCGGTGGGCGACCTCGGTCTGGACTGGATCGTAGGCAATGCTATCTCGATGAAGCTGATTAGCCAGGGCGTAGTGCTCAAAGGCGTCGTCGTACTGTTTCTGATCTTCAAACGCCTTGCCCAGGGAGAACGCAAAGTGAACTCGGCAGTCTACCGGCAGTTGCTCGTTAGCCAAGCGGGCTCGCATATCGTCAATTTCGTCGTTATTGAAGCGAAACGTTTTCAGGTTGGAGAGGCTATAGTAGGTTTCGCCAAAATTGGGTCTGAGCTCAATGGCCTGTCGGTACGCTTCAATGCCGCCTTCTTGGTCCCCCACCGTTTTAAGAACGTGGCCAAGCCCAATGTGTGCCCCGGGTATTTTTGGATCGAGAGCAACAGCTTTTTGGTAGGCATCGACGGCGTCTTGGGGTCTGGCAGCCATCGCTAAAGCTGCGCCGTAATAATAGTGAGTCAGGGCGTTATTGGGTTCAATATTGACCGCATCTGAGAGTATCGACACAGCTTCTTCGTAATGATGCAGCTCTTTGAGTACGGTACCTAGGTCGTGCCAAGCGGCGACAAAACGGGGTTTGGTTTCTGTGATGCGTTCAAGAATGACCCGCGCGTCGTCATAGCACTTGGCCATGATGGCGATTCTTGCCAGCAGCAGGGCAGCATTTACGTTATCGGGATTTTCACGAACTAGCGCTTGGGTGAGTTTCTCCGACTCCCTAAATTTACCGGCAATAAATAAACGGGTGGCCTCCTCAAGCTTGGCTTGAACCGGCGAGAGGGTTGCCGCTTCCTTAAGCGCAGCATCAGCTTCTTCGACGCGTCCCAGTTTCTGATAGGCGCCGCCCAGCTTGCTGAGCAAAGGCGCGTGGGGAGGGCGCAACTCCCGGGCGCGCTCGAGGTACTGTAGTGCCTCTTCGGGGCGATTAAGGTTTAACAGAACGGTACCCAGATCTTCTTGAGCCTTGGCATTCCCCGGGGTCGTACGCACCGCTCGCTCTAGTAGCACTTCAGCTTCTTCTAGCTGATTACTTTCGGCAAGGAGCCAGCCCAGCAGTGCCACAAAATTAATGTCTCTTGGATTTTCTTCGAGCGCTTGGCGGCAAATAGCTTCCGCCTCTTCTCGGGCGCCGCCTTTGAGGAGCTCGACCGCGCGGTCAAAAATACGTTTTGGGTGTGGCGAAACCATGGCCTAGCAAGCTCCTGAACGGCAGATTGGTGCTGGGAGACAGTGTGCCAGATTTCTGGCTCAGCGGCATGATCTGCGGTTGCTATACGTTCATGTCAGTGCCAGAGTGCCTATGACCTGACTCACCGCACCTTGCTAGGGATAAGCGTTAATGGCCGTGACCGATAGCTCGATAGCTCGTCAAAACCCCTTTGATAGCAGAGGCTCTTTTTTACTTAGCTTGTATATGACGTTGGTGGGCTACAGTGTCCTTGTGGCACTACCCGCAATTAACAGTGCTTGGGTCGATCAGCTGGGTTTTAGTGATGTCGAGGTAAATCGTGTGGCGTCCTCTGACCTGTTGGGTCTCTTTTTGGGCTCGGTAGCGGTAAGCCTCTTAATAAGCCGGTTGAGTCGGCGCGGGTTGATTTATGCCGGTATCGCCATTGCCATCGCGGCAAACGGGTTGTGCATTTATTTTACCGATTACACCGCAATGTTGATTTTGCGAACCTTGGCAGGTTTCGGTGCCGGGCTCTACACCGCGGTCGCTGTGGCGAGTTTGGGTGCCCGTTCTAAGCCTCGAGAAGCGTTTAATTGGATGCTGCTAGCCTTTGCGTTTTCGCAGTTTATAGAGTTACAAATGATCCCCCATTTGAGCATGACGGGTATTTATACTTTCTTTATTGCGACCTATGTCGTGACACTGCCATTTGTAGGGGTGATGCCATCTGAAAAACTGGCGAAACCCGAGGTTACGGTGACAAATACAGAGCAGCGTCCTGGAGTGCTGGCGTGGGTGGGAGTTTTTGCGATCGTCGTGGCCTACATTAATATCGGGGCGTATTGGTCCAATATTGAGCTTGCGGCGGAGGCTGGTGGACTCGATGGCGACTGGGCTGCCCAAGTAATCTCCTGGAGTGTGCTGCTGTCTTTTGTTGGCTGTTTTGGAGCAATGTACGTGCTGAGGCACTTTGATCATGATCGCCCCGTTCTCGTGACCTTCGTGCTCATGGTGATTGCGGTGGGGTTGCTCGCCGTTGATGTGTCTGCAGGATTTTTTATCTTCAGCGTGGCGATGTTTAATTTTCTTTGGATATTTATCGACGTCTATCAAATGGGGGGGGTCTCTGCCGCAGATCGAACAGGCAGTGCCGCTGCTTTTATTCCCGGCGCTCAGGGGTTGGGCCAAATGCTGGGTCCCCTTGCCGCCTCATTCTTGTTGGAGCGGGGGGGTGGCTTTGATGACATTTTCATTCTTTGTGCCTGCGCTTCAGCAACGGCACTGCTGATTTATACGCTGAGCTACTTGTTCACCCGAGAGCGAGTTGCTGGATCAACCTAAAAGTCGACCCTACGCTTTAAATCGACGAATAAGAAAGGGTCAAGGATACGACGCCCTTTGCTGCGGTGCCTCGTCCCAGCGCACGATTTGACCGCCCTTCATGACGAATGTTGGATTTTCCAGCAGTGACAAGTCGGCGAGAGGGTTGTCCGAAACGGCTATTAAATCAGCCCAGCGGCCGGTCTGTATCGAGCCAACTTGTCCGCTCCAATTCAACATATCGGCAGCTACTGAGGTCGCCGCTTTAATCGCAGCCATGGGCGACAAGCCGGCTTCGGTGAGTACGGCAATTTCACGCGCATAGGCCTGAGGATCAATGTTGTACCCACCAAGATCAGAACCTACCACCACTTTAACCCCCGCCCGATGAGCCCGACCGATCAAGCTCAGCCACTCGTCTCGGTAGTTGAGATACACGTCGTCGTTTTTATCTTGCGCCAATAGCTTGTCGGTGCCGGCGTAATAATCACCGACATAAATAGTCGGTACCAAAAATGTCCCGTGCTCCACCATCAGCTTTATCGAGTAGTCGTCGAGATAGGTGCCATGTTCTATAGAGCGTACACCGGCTTCAATGGCCTGATTGATGCCGGCATTGGCATGGGCATGGGCTGCCACGGGTACACCGTGACGGCTAGCTTCCGCGACCGCCTCAGCGAGTTCGTCGGGACTAAAGGCAACGTTTTTAGGGTCGTCACCGACCGAGTGAAAGGCTCCGGTGACCAAAATTTTGATCCAGTCAGACCCAAATTTTATTTCTCGCCGCACGGCGCGGCGGACTTCCATGGGGCCATCGACAATATAACCGTCACTGATCATGGCCTGTTCCGGGGAGAGGTAGTTGATGTCGCCACCACCGCCGGTGATCGATAAATAGTGGCCAGCTCCGGTAATACGCGGTGCTTGGTGTACGCCTTCACTGACCGCCCGGGCGATATCCTGATTACCGAAATAGACGTCGGCGTCACCCATTACTCTTACGGTCGTCCAGCCGTGTTGCAGCATGCCTTGCAGCGCCGCGAGCCCGAGCAGGGTTTTGTAAGCAGAGGAACCCGATAAATGGACGTTCTGATAATTATCACCATAAATCAGCGGATGTTCGTGTCCGTTGATTAAGCCCGGCATCAAGGTTTGCCCCGGCAGTGTTATCTGGCGGAGATCGGGTGTCAGTGTGTCAACGTTGACCACATCGACGATGGTGTCTCCCTCGATCAAGACTGCCCGATTTTTTTGTGGCTTGTCACTGAGCCCGTCGATGAGAGCATCAGGTACCAGAGCCAATCGCTCTGCAATGACTGTTGGTGCCAGAAGCATTAACAATAGAGAAAAGAGGATAGCTCGCTGCACGGTAACTCCTTGGTCGCTTGTAGGTACTGAAGCACCTTAATTGTCATTGTCGTTTAAGTGGATCTTAAGGGTTACCTAACTTGATCGTCATCTGAATAGCCGCCATCATCACACATTAACTAGGAATTGTTGGTGACCATGGATATTGGCGTACCCATAAAAGACTTAGGGTCTTATACCATTGAGCCTCTGCGCGACAAAATATTGGCTCTACCCGAGGAAGCTTGGGCAGGCAACGAGTTCCGTCAGCTCGAGTACGAAGTGCATGCGCACACCCAGTCGGTGGTGCTGGTATTCACCGATGGGCATGGCTGGCCTAATATTGAAGTATCCAAAGAAGTGGGTTGGGATTTACTCGCCGAAGAGGCGGTGCCTCTGATGCACAAAATTTTAGAGGATCACTATCCGCCAGGCGGCACGATTATTCGCGCCATGGCCGCAAGGTTACAGGCGGGTGGCGTTATTAAACCCCACAACGATAAGCATCCGTCCTTTCATCACGGTCACCGTATTCATATTCCGATATCCAGCAACCCACGGGTGCGCTTTATGATTGATGGACGTCCGCAGCGTATGCAGATTGGCAATGTCTATGAAATTAACAATCAGAAGCAGCACAGCGTAATGAACAAGGGTAGTGAGGGCCGCGTTAATTTTATTTTTGATTACGTTCCGCCCAATAACATCAGTCGTTAAAACGCATTTATCCAAGATGCCAAGTCTGCGGCTTTGTTTAAACCTTCGTGGGATAGTTCAAAAGGGCAAGTAGCCACACACCAGCTACGCGCCTAGGTGCTAATTGAGGTGTTTAGGAAAGGCCTGCTGTAAATAAGCCCTAGCCACATCTTTGCCCCTGGCTTTGGTTAATACTCGCGGTGCAACCAGCAGGCTGAGCCACAAACCATCGATCAACGCCAGGTAGCCTGTCGCCAGCTGTTGGGGGTCGCGATCTTGATATTCGCCTTCGTTAACGATGGCAGCAAACAGCTCCTCCACCTTTTGCATCGACAAGCGATCGCTGCTGGAGCAGATTTTTTGATAGATCGGACGAGCACTAGCCTCCCCATAATAAGCAAACCACACCGCCATCTTTTGCCGCTGGGTGACGCCATGGCTCAACTGAAAGTCTAGTAGGCGCTCAAGCGTATCGGCAAGGCAGCCGTCAGAAGTACTGTTTTCTGGAGTCAGAATGGCCAGTAAGCCATCGTTGTACTCCCGAGTGACATGACGCAGCGTCTCAGCAAGCAGGTTTTCTTTGCTTTGAAAATGCAGGTTCGCGATACCCAGGCTTAGTCCAGCCTCACGGGTGACCAGCTGCATAGTGGTGGCAGACAGTCCATGTTGGGCAATGCAGCGAATAGTCGCGTCGATTAATTGCAACCGTCGTTCCGAGCGCGAGCGCATTTGCCGAGGTTTTTTTTCGGCCTTTTGAGATGCTGTTGTTGGTGAGGTTACTGTCACTGAAAAAAATAATCGCTGGCCGAGTTCTTGTTTACTCTATCAATATAGCAATAAATGGCAATCTATAAATGAACGTTCATTCATAGTGGACGGCTAAAGAAGGGCATGGCAGACTCCACTTACTTGATTGTAAGACGGAGAATGCCTTGAATAAGTATGACGCTATTGTTATTGGTGCCGGCCACAATGGCCTCACCAATGGCGCCTACCTCGCTAAGGCGGGTCTCAAGGTTGCTGTGTTAGAGCGCAATCCCTACATCGGTGGTGCCACAGTCAGCCGTGAGCTGCATAAAGGTTGGTACTACTCCAACTGCTCTTATGTTGCCAGCTTGCTGCGCCCCGAGATCACCCGCGACCTCGAGCTGCCGCGCCACGGACTTCAAGTCGTTCCCTTTGGAGGCGGCGCTACCTTCATGCAAAACGGCGATCACCTGGGCAGCTATAGTGATCATGATCGTCACTATCGCGAGATTGCACGCCACTCGAAACGCGACGCCAACGCCTACGATCGCTATGTGGCCGATACGAGTCGCCAAACCAAACTCATTCGTCCTTACTTGTTGAAGACTGCGCCTGATCCCACTTCACTGAAGCTTCGGGATTTACGTGACCTAATCGAATTTGCCAAGTCGTTTACTTCCATGGGTGAAGAAGGCTTGCTCGATACCATTAAATTTTGGACGGCAAGTGTTGGTGACTACCTGAACGAATATTTTGAGACAGACGTGTTAAAAGCGCACCTTGCCGGGAGCGGAATTATTGGCACGGCACTGGGGGTTTATTCTCCGGGCACAGCCTATGTACTGTTGCACCACTATATGGGTGATGTTGATGGCAACGTCGGAGCCTGGGGTTTTGCTCGGGGCGGAATGGGGGCGGTTGCCGATGCACTGTCTAAGGCGTTCCTCTCTTACGGGGGCGAGATTATTTGTGACGCCAACGTCGATGAAATCATCGTCAGAGGTGGTGAGGCTAAAGGCGTCGCTCTGAAGGACGGCACCGAGTACCACGCCGATATCGTGGTTTCTAACCTCGATCCGAAACGCACCTTCCTCGATATTATTAATCCCAAAGATCTGCCTGATGACGTGATTCAGAAGGCCCAAAACTTCAAGATTCGAGGCTCTTCGGGCAAGCTGAATATCGCCCTCGATGGCTTGCCAACCTTTGACGGCCTTGACCCTCGCAGCAAGCTTATGGCGGGCGACCTACATTTCAGCGACTCACTCGAGCGTCAAGAACGTGCTTATGACGATTGGAAAAATGGAACATGGTCTAAGGATCCTTACTTGGACATGATGATTCCGTCGCTAACGGATCCCACGATGGCGCCCCCCGGCAAGCACATGATGTCGGTGTTTGTGCAATATGCGCCACCGAAGGTCGAGGGACGTGATTGGACGGACGAAGATAAAGACGGTTTCGAAAAGTCGGTGATCGACCAAATTGCAAAGTACAGCCCCAATTTTAAAGACCTTATTCTTCACTGCGAAACCCGAACGCCGCGGGAAATTGAAGCGGAGGTAGGACTTACTGAAGGCAACATTTTCATGGGTGAGCTTACCTTCGATCAATTGTTGTTCAACCGACCCTTTCCGGGCTATGCCCAATACCGCGGCCCTATTAAAGGTATGTACATGTGCAGTTCTGGAACCCACCCGGGAGGCGGCGTGATGGCCGCGCCCGGAGCCAATGCGGCGCGGGAAATTCTTATGGATCTCAAGCAACCCAACACTGTGCCCGGAGGTTATGCTGATGACTGATTATGATGCGATCATCATAGGTGCCGGCCACAACGGATTGATTTGTGGGTCTTATCTGGCCAAGGCGGGTCAGCGGGTTCTAATTTTAGACGCCCGGGATCAAGCTGGTGGCTGCGCGAGCACTCGGGAAGTAGCACCCGGATTCCGAATGTCCGACTGCGCCCAGTGGCTGTACCAGTTGGACGATGCCATTGTCCGGGATCTGGGACTTGAAGCGGCGGGCCTAAAGGTGGGTGCTCGTAAGCGCACGGTGGCACTGCAAGCCGATGGTGATCACTTGAGTATCGACGGCGACTTTCTGCGTGGTGCAGGTATTGGGACCAAAGACCAGGCCGCTTTTCAGGCCTTTCGTAAGCAGATGGATGTTTTTGGCAAGCTGATGCTTAAACTGTATCGCGGCCGCGCGCCCAAGCTGGTGGACGCCAACTGGCCTGACCGTCTGACCTTGATGAAGCTGGGTCTGGGTCTCAAGCTCATGGGCAAGACCAACATGCAGGACCTCATGCGCATTGTGCTGATTAATATCTATGATGTGATGAATGAAAATTTCGATCATGAGGGCCTCAAGGCTGCCTTGGCTTTAGACGCGATTACTGGCACCAACATGGGGCCACGTTCGCCCAACACCGTTTACACCTATCTGCATCGCGCGCTGGGCAACCAGCTGCAATCCAAGGGTGTTGTCCAGGTCATGGGCGGTATGGGTGCCCTTGGCGATGCGCTGCAAAAGGTTGCTGAGACCCACGGCGCGACTGTTCGCTTGGGCAGCACCGTGCAGGCAATCGTGAAAGAGGGCGATCGTGTTTGCGGGGTCACTTTGTCTGATGGCACAACGCTGCGGGCCAAGGCGGTGATCTCAAGTGCTGATCCGACCACAACTTTCCGTGATCTGCTGGGCTACCAGCGCCTTGAGACGGGAACAGCCCGTCGCGCTGCCCAATACCGGACGCGAAGCGGCACAGCGAAGCTCCACCTTGCGCTGTCAGATTTGCCGGCGTTTTCGGGGCTTGATACCGCAGCCCTGTCTCAACGGTTAGTTATTGCACCGACCATGGATGCTATCGAGAGCGCCTTCAACCCTATGAAGTACGCGGAGTGCGGTCCCAAGCAGGTCTTTGATATTAGTATTCCCAGTATCGAAGACTCGAGTCTTGCACCGAGTGGTCAGCATGTTTTAACAGCGCTGGTGCACTATCTGCCCTACGCACCCAAAGGCGGATGGGAAGCGCATCGCCAGGCGGTGCTCGATAACCTTATTGAGCAACTCGAAGCTTATGCGCCGGGTATCAAAGGGCAGATTGTCGCTTCCGAATTACTCGTACCACCCGATTTTGAGGCGGCCTACGGTATGACCGGAGGCAATTGGCATCACGGTGAGTTGTCGATTGACCAGGCACTCATGATGCGCCCATTCCCGGGTTCTACCCAATACAAGACTACGATTGATGGTTTGTTTTTATGCGGTGCTGGCGCTCATCCGGGGGGCAGCCTTATGGGCTTGCCGGGTCGTAACGCCGCTAAGGAAATGATTAAGCAAGGAGCCTTCGCATGATTACCTCAAGCCGAGACATTATGCTCCTGCCTACCCCGTTTCACTCACGGGTTGAGGCGATGTGCGACATGAATGACTGGGGCAATTGGATGGGTTACACAACCCCCAATGCCTACTTTGATGTCGAACTTGAATACTTCGCGATTCGCAGTACTACGGGCGTATTCGATTTATCACCCATGAATAAATACCGCATTACCGGTCCCGATGCAGAGGCATATCTCAATCGCATGGTAACGCGTAACGTCAGCAAGCTCGGGATCAATCGTGTGGGCTATGCGGTGTGGTGCAATGATGCGGGTCAGGTCATGGACGATGGCACCATTTTTCGCCTGGGTGAGCAGGATTTCAGGTTGTGTTCCTACCAGCGCGCTGATGACTGGTTAGCTTGGTGCACGCTCGGTTTTGACGTCACCATTACTAACGAAAGCGAAGACCTGGCGGGGCTGGCCGTGCAGGGCCCAACCTCTTGCACGATTCTTACGTTGCTAGGTTGTACAGGCTTGGATCAGTTGAAGCCCTTTGGTATTGCGCACTTTACCTTTGAAGGTGCACCAATGATGGTGAGCCGTACCGGATTCACCGGAGATTTGGGCTATGAAGTTTGGGTAGCGCCCGCTCAGGCAGAGGCCTTGTGGGATCAGTTGTTTGAGCACGGCCGTGAATATCTCATTAAACCGATTGGCTCTTATGCTCTGGATATGGCTCGCATTGAAGCGGGTTTTATTCAGGCTCACGTCGACTTTGTCCCGGCGGAAGAAGTTGTGCGTAATGGCCGCACTCGAAGCCCCTTTGAGTTGGGTCTAGAGTGGTTGGTCGATTTCTCTAAACCCCTGTTTAATGGCCGCTCGGCACTGCTTGCCGAAAAAGCCAAAGGCTCCCGGTACCGCTTTGCCATGCTCGATATCGAGGGTAACAAGCCAGCGGAGCACTCGTTCATTATGAAGGGCGATAAAGTGGTGGGCACCGTTACTTCCGCTGCCTGGTGTCCTACGGTGAAGTCCAACATTGCCTACGCTCAGCTTGAAATGCCCCACGGAGCGGTTGGGGATGAGTTGGTCGCCGAAATCTATTACCAGCGGGAGCTTCATTGGACGCGGATGCTCGCACCGTGTCGCGTTATTGACGGCCCCTTGTTTAACCCCAAGCGAAGGCGGCAAACACCGGCCCCTCCTTTTTAAATAGCGACTCCTACAGGAGTGCCTGGGTAACTGTTATGTCTGTTATTGCCACACATGTCGATGACTCAACCGATCAGCTGCGTGAGAAGCTCGCTGCTGAGCAATTGCGCCCCGACTACGCCATTGACCCCTATTTTTATCGCTCGCACCTTGTTCATGAGCTCGAGCTAGAGCACTTGGTCTTTAAAAGCTGGATTTACGCATTGCACACCAGCGAGATCCCCAATGTCGGTGACTACCAGCTGCTAGAGATTGGCGAGGATGCCATTATCGTCGTGCGAACCACAGATGGTTCGATCAAGGCGATGCATAACATTTGCCGCCACCGCGGTTCGCGGGTTTGCGAGGCGACAACAGGCAACCGAAAAACGTTTGTCTGCCCCTATCACGGTTGGGTCTACGACTTAGATGGTTCGCTTAAAGCCGCACGCGAGACCCACATCATGCCGGACTTCGATAAAACCCAGTTGGGTTTGAAGGCGGTTCGCTGTGTCGAGTACATGGGCATGGTTTTTATCAATTGCGACCCTAATGCTGCTGACCTGGTGGCCTCCCTCGATAAAATGCGTATTCCCCTAGGCGCCTATGATTTAGCCAATGCCAAGGTGGCTCATCGGCAGACTTATCGTGTTCAGGCCAACTGGAAGCTCGCCATTGAAAACTATTTAGAGTGCTACCACTGTGCAACCTCACATAGGGCATACGCGCGGCTGCACACCTTAAAAGACCTAGAAGAGAAGTCGGCGCCGGTTGTGGCCAAAATGCTGGAAAATTCCGATGCCAAGACAGGTATCAATGGTATCTCCCAAACCCATACCCAGATTTATCTCGACGCTGATAACTTTGGTACGTGCGCCCATACCATGCGTTACGGATTGTACGAGGGCTTTGTAACCGGTAGTCAAGATGGCCAGCCCGTAGCGCCACTCATGGGGCAGTTTCAAGATTACGACGGCGGGGCCGGCGACTTTCAGATGGGCCCCCTCAGCTTTATGTTGAACTATCCCGACCACTGCGTGCTGTACCGTTTTTTACCGCGCTCCCTTACCGAGACCGATATGGAGCTGGTTTGGTTTGTCCGTGGCGATGCGGTTGAGGGTAAAGACTATGATCTCGAGAAGCTGACTTGGCTGTGGCACCACACGACATTGGAAGACGACTACATCATTACGCGCAATAGTCTGGGCGTAAATTCACGATTCTTCGAGCCCGGCCCCTATCACACCGAGTTCGAAGAAGGGTTACAGCAGTTTATTCACTGGTATCTGCACACCCTCTCTGAGGCCGTTTAAAACTATTGGTGGTTAGCGTTGTTACTGGCGGTGCTGCCTTCCCCAAAGCTGCTGAATGCGTTGTCGCCAAGTCGATAGGTTGGCCTCAATCATGGCAAAGCCACCCAGCCAGAGCAGGCTGTCGTAGGTGTAGAGATATTTGCCATACCAACCCCAGGTTAGTGCACAGCTAACAATCAGACAGTAGCTGACGTGGGGGGTATGACGCACTAAAGTCGCGAGCCTGCCGGTATCAGTCTGCCGGCGTTTTAAAAAAGCTGAAGTCGCAAAGGCTGCACCTGCTGCAAGCCAGGATGCGCACTCGACAAGGGAAACCAGCGCTTGGGTGCGCGCAATACGCCAACCTTCTTCAGTCATTGCGGTAGTAGCGTTCAATAAAAACGTTAACTCCCCTGTGACCAGCTGTTCGTTACAGCCTTGGTGACTCAGTGTTGTGTAGACTTGGTTGTGAAGGGCGTAAAGCGTGGTATTGGCTTGGCTACAAAACCCATCGACCAGAAGCATTTTTGTGGGCTCAAGCACATTCAAAAATTCACCGGTGTATACCACCAAGGTGTGTACTAGCACACCAAAGCAAGCCAAACGAATGAGATTTAAAGGCCAACGCACCCGGCGGATTGCATAAATATGCTGCCAGTAGGTTTCGATCTCAAAGACCAGCAATAAGCCAAACCAAGCCGCCACATCCATTGAGTTGGCATAGGCCGAGGTAATATCCCAGATCGACTCATAACCCTGTCGGGACAGCGTCCGGGAGTCTTCAAGCACGTAAAGAAGGAAGTTTAAAAACAGTAGGCTATAAATGGGCCACTTGAGGAATTTCTGATACCGCGACTGCCAGTTTAATGGGCCACCAGTGGGTGATGGAGTCGTGGATGATGATTCCATTAAGGGGTTAGGACTCAAACCACTTACCGTCTGGATCTTGCGGCCACACACCCAGGTTCGCGCCGTGCACTTGAAAGCCCAGCAGTCTTTTAACGTCATCGGGCTGCTCGGCGACGGCGTCCATGGGCAGTGTCAGGTACTGATTTTCTTCTTGTCGCAGCCAGCCTAAGGCATAAGTATTGACCAGTGCCCTTCGAGGCTTATCGCTGCGATTTGCACCCCCGCCGTGAAGTGTCGATCCCAGATAAACAACCATCGATCCCCGGGGCATTTCTGCAGGATAGCTCGTCTGCTCGGCATCATTAGGATGCGGGCCATTGTTATGTGATCCGGGAATGACCCGAGTTGCACCATTTTCTTCAGTGAAGTCATCAAGCGCCCAAAGCACAGAAATCTGGACCTCGAAAGGGAGGTATTCTTTTGGATAAATGGTGTCATCGGCGTGGAGAATCTGGGCATCTTCACCGGGTAAAATTTCAATAGCCGTCGTGCTGCCAACACGAATGTTTTCGCAGCGAGGGCCCAGAACCCCATTCGCTAGAGCCAAAACATCAGGATGAGTAAACAGCGTCTGAAATTCTTTTGAATGCTCGGCGATACCGCCAACCCGGCGCGTTCGGTAGCCATTAAAATCATTTTGAAAACCTGCACCCACGCGTTCGTATTCAGGTTGTAGATCACGATTAAAGGTTTCAATGCTGCCGGGGGGCGCCACTTCCTCGATAATAATAGCGCCGACCTCTAGTAGGGCATCAAGCCACTTATGCTGCTCCTGATCTGATTTAAATCTTGGAATCATGGTGGCTCCTAACCGACCCATTGATACGGTCGGTGCTATTAAGCCCCGTTCAGGGCAGTGATTGCTTTTGATCATGGTAAACAGGGCTTCGACGGGTCACAAGCGCGTTATCGGCGGTCTTTATGCTCTGGGGCTAGCGGTGTTGTAGGGCGAGGGTTGCGGCGCTGCGGTAACAGTCTGTGGCTTAAGCCGTTTGTGGTTGAAAAGGGCGATCGACGCGAACAAATAGCCAAAGTAGCGCACCCGTAAATGCCACAACTGAGCCGGTCGAAAGCGCAGCGACCCACCCTATGTGTTGTGCTAAAAAAGGCATGAGGGGTGCCACAACAATGCCTGCTGCGTTACCACCGGTATTCATCAAGCCACAGGCGGGCGCGGTATAGGGACCGGCAACAAAGGTTTGCGCCGACCAAAAAGCGCCCTCAGCAAATTGAGTTGAGGCAAAACACAGCGACAGTAGTGCCACGGCCATATAGGGCGAGGTGGAGTAAAGGCCGGCGTAGAGCAAACAACCTGCGCCTGTCAGGCCTACTATTGCGGGAATGCGACACCCTAAGTTGGGTCCAAGTCGTCGGCATAAAAAGTCGCAGGTGAGGCCTCCCAATGTGGCCACGAAGGCACCTGTGACCCATGGCAGCGCCGCAAGAAATCCAGTCTCAAGAATACTGAATCCCAACTCCTTCACTAAGTAGTGGAAAAACCAGGTGAAGAAGAGGTAGAAAACGTAATTTAGAGCGAAGTAAGAAAAGGCAAGTAACAGCGTTTCACGATTTCGAATCAACTGCTTCCAGGCATTAAATCCGACTTCTTGGGTAAGATTATCGCGGTTGGCCTGAATCGTACTGAGCTCTTCCTCGCCCATCGCCGGATGCTCTGCCGGATTATCCCGGGCGTACCACCACCACAAACCAAATAAGCCAAGTCCCAGAGGAATAAAAACATAGAAGGAGGCGCGCCAGCCCCAGTACACCATGACCACGGCTACCAGGGGCTGCGCTGCTGCGGCACCCAAGGTGAGCCCGGTACTTGATACAGCATTGGGAAGGGCCCATTGACCGACCGGAAACCAGCGCTCAACTACCGCCGCCTGAATGGGGTACATGGGTGCATGGGCTATCCCCATGATAAATCGCACCAAGAGCAGTACTGCGATTACACCCGTTGTCGATTGAAAGAGAAGCCCGGGTAAAAGACCGGTTAGCCCTGATGCCAAAATGCCTAGCAAGCCCACGACCAGCAATGTTCGCCGGGGGCCAAATCGACTTCCTGCAATGCCTCCTGGCAACTGAAACAGCGCGTATCCCCAGATGAAGCTTGCATAAATCCATCCCATCTCCAGCTCACTGAGCTGTAACTCGGGCATCATGAGTTCGCCGGCGACATGAATATTTTGCCGCATTAGATAGGACAGAAAGCTGAGTAAAAACAGGACGCCAAACAATCGCCAGCGCACGGGAATTTGATGCAAATTCATACTGGGGCGTCCCAAAAATCCGGCGTGAGCTTATTCATTTAGGTGGGTGTCTGTTGTTCGCACGGGTGCAGCGGGGACGGTGCCAATATCATCGAGTCGATCGGTTACATAGCGGCGAATGTCCAAGCTGTAATCTTCCATCGGGGCGTAATAGCCGTGCTTAAAAACAGCATTTTGCATTCCCCGCTGCACGCTTTCGCAAATCTTCCAATCCTGTTTGTTGACAAGGTCCCAAAATTCGACGGCATCCATGGGATCAAAATTTGGCTTCTCGAGTTCACTGGGATGAAACAGAAAGTCGCAGCGTATTTGCGTGACGCCGGCAGATTTTGGCCACACATAAAAAGCCGCCACGTGGTCCATGGCCAAACTAAGCATTAGGTTGGGGTAAAACAGTTCGCCTTTATGATGGGTTTTTTCGGTGTCGCTGAGACCTGGGAAGGGAGCTCGGTGGGTGCTGCCGCTTGCGGTGAAGGTGTCAGAACCGTCCCGGTGCGGTACACCAATATCCCAGTCTAAATCGTGACCACCTCCTTGACGGAAGGCGGGCACAATTTTGCAAAGCTCAGGATGGACAGGACCACAGTGATAACACTCGTTGTAGTTTTCAAGTATGACTTTCCAGTTGGCGCCCACCTGATACTCGAGGCTGTGTCCAAGGCGGAGATCTGATAGTGGGTAGTTTTTGAGGCGCTGGGTAGCGGCTCCCAATGCCTCAGTTAGAGATTCCCCGCGGCGATCATCTAGACGAATAAAAATAAAGCCCCCCCATTCGGCGACAGATACCGGGTGTAGGGCAGTAGCCCCGGGTTCAATCGCTAAATGGGGAGTTCCGCGCAGAGTGCCATCAAGTCGATAGCTCCAGGCGTGATACGGGCAAGTAATGCGTCGATCAAAATGCCCCCTTCGTGTCTGTGAGTCGGGCATGGGAACAAGTTCTGCACCGCGATGGCGGCAGACGTTGTAGAAGGCACGTAACTCAAACGCTTCGCCGCGTAATACAACGATAGACTGTTCGCCAAATCGCACGGCTTTATAATCACCGGGTTGGGAGAGCGCTTCGGCCCTGCCAATGCAAACCCAATCACAATGGAAAATAGCGGCAAACTCGCGTTGATACAGCGCATCGTCGAGATAATATTCCCGGGGCAATGTTTTCTCTAACGTATCAAGCGTTACGTCGGCCATTTGCCGCCTTTTGCGCTATTTAATGTTTTTGAGGGCATGAGTATCAGCCTTCAATAAAAACAGGTTGCGGTTCTAGCAAGTTAATTGGCTCATCTCTTAAATACTCGCTGTCGCCATCAAGGAGCGATCGCGCGAAGCCGTGACCACTGTGAACCGCATGGGCGATAGCACCCGGTGCTAGGGCATCACCCACCAAAGCGATAGAGGTATTAACCCACCCATTGTGAGCGTCTGCTCCCGCGGCTTGTAATGACTGGTAAAGCTCAAGATTAGGCTGACGAAGTCCAACGACAACAACAGCATCGATAGGTCGTTCGAATGCTTGTTGGTTAAAGAGGTTGCTGAGCCGAGCTTGCCGTCCATCAAAGTGATCTAGGTTGGTTGTTGTGAGAATTTCCACGCCTTGCTCACCAAGTGCTTTGTAGACATAGGGCAGTTCGTTGGTCATAAACGTCCAGGCCGAAGCGTGACCCGCGGGCGTTGCATAAACGACTTGTGCGCCCTGACGACCGAGGTGTTCTGCAATGACACCCCCTAGGTAGTAATTGTCATAGTCGAAGACAAGAATTCGATCGCCCGCCACCCGACCCGCAAACACATCGTCCGGGGTGAACACCTGAGGGCCTAATAGTGGCTCAGAGGGTATTTCCAAAGGCGAGTATAAATGCGTAGTCCAGTGTGCACCTGTGGCGACGGCAATGTGCCGTGCCCCGAGACTGCTAATTTCATCGACACCCATGGGACTGTCGGTATACATCGCCACATTACCCAGTTGTGACAGCGCCCAAACCCGATAGTCGCGGACCCGCCGCCATTCCGCCAGTCCCGGGAGCTGGCTTTCTTGAAGCACTCGTCCACCCCAGTCGTTATTTTGTTCTGCAAGGGTTACGTCATACCCCTGTCGCGCCGCGACTAGCGCGGCCTCGAGTCCCGCTGGACCGCCACCAATCACTAGAACACTTTCAGATTTTTCCGTGCGTTTAAATTGCTCGGGATGCCAGTTTCGACGCCACTCTTCCCCGGCGGTCGCATTCTGTGTGCAGCGTACCGGTACGCCGTCATGCCAGCTGGCAATACACATATTGCAGCCAATACATTCGCGGATAGCATCGGTGTCACCCCGGCGTATTTTTTCGGGTAGGAAGGGGTCGGCAATGCTGGCCCGGGCACCTCCAATAAGATCGAGAACGCCACGCTTGATCTGCGACACCATGGTGTCGGGGGAGGTAAAACGGCCCACCCCGACAACCGGGCGATCGGTAACGGTCCGGACAAAGTCGATGATAGGTTCGTGGGCGCCCTCGGGGCGAAATCGTGACGCTCCGCAGTCGTTGGGGCTGGAGTCCATTTTGACGTCCCATAAATCGGGGACATCGGAGAGTAGGCTCACCACGCCGTGAGCTTCACTTGCATAATGGTCGCTGGGCTTGGCGCGTAATTCCTCCAAACTTATTCGCAGAGCGACGGCGGCGCGGCCACCGGCTTCATCACGTGTCACCTCGAGCATTTCGCGGACAAAACGGGTTCTGTTTTCTAGGCTGCCGCCGTAGCCGTCAGTGCGCCAGTTGTATTCTGGGAGTAAAAATTCATAGCCGAGATAGCCCATTCCCGCATACACGTAAATGATGTCAAAGCCCGCATCGAGTGCCCGGCGGGTGGCAGCCCGTTGCCAGTTGAGTACGGCCTCAATATCACTACCGTCCATAGGTTTGGGTCGCTGTTGTCCCATAAACCCAATGTGTGTGGCGGCCCATGGAACACCCGAGGGAGACAGGGGTGGCAGTCGCGAGGTTCGATTCATGACCACNNAGACTTCCGTGCTTGTGCACTGCCTCAGTGGTTAAGGCATGGGACGCAATATCAGCGTCGTTCCAAAGCCTAGCGAAAGGTAAGGGTGAGTCATCAGAGCTGGGGTGAATCGACACGGCGCCGGTACTGACAACGCCCCAGCCCCCCTCAGCTTTCGTACCTCGGAAAGCCGCTCGGACCCGAGGGTTAGCCTCGGTCATGCCGCTGGCGTGGGGTACCTGATAAAAGCGGTTGGGTGCGACGACGGGCCCGATCTTTATAGGGTCAAACAAAATACGGTGATGGGGGTGGCAGTCATCCAGATTGGAGCTCTCTGGCACCGCATTTCCAGGTTTTTCTCGCGGCATCTTTCCCCCTCGATGCGTCGTTTTTTTAAAGCGCTTGACGGAACAATGCGTCCTGAAGGAGTAGATTGCAATGGTTTCTGGAGGTGTCCTTGCCGGACCTGATCAACTGCGCTGAAGTGTCGGCAGTCGTCAAACGACGCAGAGGTGTTAAGCTCAACTTTTGACAGCTACAACACTATAAAAAAAGACGCTATGGCTATGACTCCTCGGGTTGATCGGTTCAATTTTTCACTCACCATTGCAGTGCTATTGGGGATCTCCCTGCCGCTGCTATTTTTCCCCGATGCCAGTGCCCAACTGCTGAAAACGGCCTACGCTTGGATTGGCCAAACCTTTGGTTGGTTTTATATTCTTACGGGTGCTACCGCCCTTGGGGTATCGCTGTACCTCGCCTTCGGCCCACATTCAGCCATTCGTTTGGGCGAGGGGCCACCGGAATTTAGCTTTCCCAGCTGGGCCTCCATGCTCTTTGCCGCTGGGATCGGCGCAGGGCTCATGTACTGGAGTGGTATTGAGTGGGCCCACTATGCGGCAGCACCCCCTTTTGGTGCCGAACCCAAGTCGCCTGAGGCCTATCAATGGGCCGCGTCCTACGGCATGCATCACTGGGGTATTGTCGCGTGGGCACTTTATTGCCTGCCAACTCTCGCCATTGCCTACCCCTTCTATGTCAGGCGGGTTCCGTATCTCAAGTACAGCACCGCCGCCGATTACTGGCTAAAAGGACGGCAAAACAGCTGGGCGGCGAAACTTATGGACGGCATGTTTATGGTGGCGTTAATTGGTGGAGCGGGCAGTTCTCTGGGCTTTTCCACGCCGCTCATTGCGGCATTGATCTCCAGACTCACCGGCATACCCGAGAGCTTCGGTCTGGAAATGGCCGTAGTAATTCTCTGCGTAGCTATATTTTCGACCAGTGTTGCGATGGGGCTGGGACGGGGTATTCGCAGGCTTAGTGACCTCAATATGATTGTGGCGCTGGTGCTGTTGGTGGCGATCTTGTTTGCAGGAGACACTTTGTT
>ENA-UZWV01001296-UZWV01001296.1-metagenome-genome-assembly--contig:-Day-3-1m-contig-1296_pt1 | contig 18487 bp, 9 predicted proteins | sample MGYA00260342_ERZ794902 | MGnify/ENA metagenome assembly ERZ794902
CTCAAGATGAAGGTGAAAATTGGTTTTCTGAGGCGCTCTTTAGAGTGGACCCGCGTATCGGAGGTGCCTGAAAGGCCGTAAGCGTGAAGTATATGCCGCTGCCTGCGGTGAGCGCATGACTGAAGCGTGGGTGCATCGGGTTTCGATAAGTCAAATGACGCTGCGTTGGTGGGCTGACAGTGCGTGAGATCCTTTGCTAGACGTCGCAGTCGCCCCTACGGACATCCTCGGTGTGAAAAGCCTTTTCGCTGGCAAACCGCCATCTCAGTCTGAACGCCTTGGTCATTTTGTTCGCGCATCCACTGGTATAAATGGGTCTGCATTCGCTCCAACTCTATCGTCTGCGACGCATTGAGTTGTCCGACTAAGTTCTGCAATTCGAACGGATCGCGCTCTAAGTCATAAAACTCAAGCCTCGGTCTTTTTAGATAACTTAAATACCGATCGGTACCGGCTGTTACCTCGTCTGCCAGTTCTTGCTGAAACCAATTGCTCACCGTTGTGAAACTTGAAAACCGTGTCTCGGGAAGGAGGTTTTCAATCAGTTTATAGCGCTCTGTGCGCACCCATCTAATCGGATAAGGGACGCCATTGTGAATGTTTTTACTCGTCTGCATACCTACGGCAAACTGTTTGTGAGTATCGGTCGCACCGCTTAGCAGTGACGAAAAACTACGACCGTCTAAGCCCTTTGGGACTGTGTTAATAGAGAGATCCATAAGCGTCGGAAGCAGGTCAACTGACTCTACGATTGCTGAAGAAATACCCGGACTTATCTTGTTGGGCCACCGAACGACCAAAGCCACCTTCACGCCCGCATCGTAGGCGGTCCATTTCCCAAAGGGAAGATCGCTACCGTGCTCGGATGAAAATACAAAAATGGTGTTATCGGTCAATCCCCGCTTACCCAGCTCGTCATCAATCAACCCTACCTCTCGATCAAGCTCCGAAACCTCTGCCAAGTAAGAGGACAATTTGGCCCTTAATCTGGGCGAATCACGCAGGTACGGTGGCACAGCAATACTGGCTAAAGGGTAGCTTTTCGTTTTGCCACGATTCCATGGAATATGTGGGTTACTCGAGGCTACGATGAGTACAAAAGGTCTTTCTCCAACATCGTCTAAAAACGCCCTGGTTTTCTTAATACCAAAGGTCGTTTCACCGGCGGTCCCTTTATTTTCATGACCCACTTTTTTAAAGGGGAATACGTGCCGCGGATACACATGGGATTTGCCCGCCAGTGCCACTTCGTAGCCGTATTCTGAAAAGTAACTGACGATACTCTTTGTGTCCTCATAAACGCGCGAATGGTTCCCATAACCGCCGTTTCGAACCGGATACAAACCCGTATAAATTTGATGACGCGCGACCGAGCACATCGCTGTAGCCGTAAAGGCGCGTTCAAAAACCACGCCTTCGTTTGCCAACTGATCGATATTCGGTGTGCTCACAGCGCCCGGCAACGAGGTCGCCAGCCGTCGGTAGACGCCCACATCGTGCCACGTCATGTCATCAGCGAGAAAAATGACAATGTTCGGCGGCGACTGGCGCTCGCCACTTGCAGAGGCCAAGGCCCCTTCAAAAACAGTGCCTTCGTCATCCAATAACGCCGTCGATTCAGTCGCCGATTGCGCGCAACCTAAGAGATTGGCGCAACCCGCTAACATTAAAAAACCAAGCGCGTTATTGTTACCCCGCCTCATTTTTTTGGGCCTGACGCGTGGGTTGATTCACACGAATCGTTCTTATATTTGGTGCTTCCTAAATGGGGTTTAGGCAACGTCAGAGTTGTTGGCATGTCTATGAACCATTCCAATGCCGAAAGCGCAGAGACTCAAGCGCGTCCAACACTGGCGCCAACTTTTTGTTATCCGCGAGATTAAGGGTTGGCAGTAACTCGGTACGGTGGTCATAGAGCTCCTTGGACACGACGTCACCTGAGCCCACTGAAACCCAAGCGGTATAGCGATATCGATCATTTCTTACCGACTGCCCTCGTAACTTGACCCCTGATACCCAGCGCGTAATTTCGGAATAAGCCGCCTTTTTTGCCACATCCGATTGACCCAATACCACGCCCTTAAATGAAGCGCCCTCAAGATGCTTGGGATGCTCTATCCCCGCAAAGTCGAGGATCGTTGGGTAGATATCCACCGTTTCGACAATCGCAAGGCTGCGAGAGCCCTGCGGCATTGCTTGCGGTGCAACAACAATCAATGGAATTTTTAGATCGACCTCATGTGTTGTGTGTTTTGACCAAGCGCCATATTCGCCCAACTTGTATCCGTGGTCACTCCACAGCACGATCAGCGTGTCATCAGCCAACCCTGTGTCACTCACAGTTTGCAAAAGATCTCCGATCAGTGTGTCCACATAGGTAATCGAGGCTGCATAGGCACGGCGCAGCCGTTGTGTCTGCGCGGGACTCATGGGGCCCGGTTTGTCCGGCAGATCATCGTAGTTCCAAATTTCCAAAGCGACGACCGACCAAGGGGGCGCGCCTTTAGGCGGTTGTTGAAGATCTGGCGAAATGGTCTGCCTATTGGCCGTCGCGTCCCAAGCTGACTGTGGGACTCTAAACGGCAAGTGGGGTTTATGTGTCCCTACGGCCATAAAGAAACGGTCTTCACTTGAAGATAACGCAACAAGTGCCTCACGCGCCTGCTCAACATTGAGTCGATCAGGAAGCGCTCGATCCGATGCCACAATATCGATCACAGGATTGGGTTGGCCGGGTTCTTTTCGCCGCTTTCTCATGGGGTGCTCATGATCAATGGGTTGCCTGCTCCAACCTTCGAGATCATCGTTGAGGTGATGGTAAACCTTGCCAAAAGCAAGCGTTGTATAACCCGCATTCTTAAAGGTTTTGTTGAGTGTCGACACCTTCGGAACCCACTCAGATACAGGCTGATCAAGGCGTCTAATCCCCGTAGTTTTCGGTCTCAGTCCTGTGAACAGCGAGGCTCTGGAAGGTGCGCAAATCGCCTGATGTGCGTAGGCCCTGTCGAATACAATACCCCGCTCTGCCAAGTCATCGATGTGCGGCGTATTCGCCTGCGAATCCCCATAGACTCCGAGGTCGGCTCGAAGGTCATCGACGATAATCAGCAAAACATTTTTGTAATCCGATACTGCAACACCGTCGGCGGCCGCGTGCGCAGTGGCATGCACGGTAGAGAGAAGCAGAGCACCGTAAAGCAGAAATCTCACTGGAGAAAACATATAGAAGACCTTTAGGACATTTCCCACTAAAAAAGGGTTAACACGTAAACTGACGAAACGCGCCATGGCGACTCGGCTCGGCGCGCCATAAATGGGGTTTTGGTGACGCACTTGACAGCCAAAAGAGACAGCACCACTACTCGGGCCTAACCCGAAGCGTGACTGTTTCAAGGTCGCGGCTGCGGGAAGACCCGCCGACCATAATGCTGAAGTCCCCGGGCTCAACCTGCCACGACATATCAATACCGAAGTATCCGAGCGCCTCAGGGCTAATATCAAAGTAAACTTCTTGCGCTGCACCCGGTGCGAGAGAGACACGCTTAAACCCCTTAAGCTCCTTAACCGGGCGTGTCACAGCTGAGAAGTCATCGCGGACATAGAGCTGTACAACCTCGTCACCCGTCCGTGCCCCGACGTTGCGCACGACCACAGAAAGTCGGGTCGACTCGCCCATCGACATCGTTGAGCGAGACAACTTAACGTCCGAGTAAGCAAAGTCGGTGTAACTCAAACCGTCTCCAAATTCATACAGATTGTGGGTCGGTGCATCAATATATTTCCGAACCGTCGCCGTGGGTTTGTGGTTATAAATGGCTTTCAAATGTCCAGCTGAGTACGGCACGGTGATTGGCATTTTGCCGCTCGGATTGACTTGCCCAACGATAATTTCAGCCAGGGCTCTGCCGCCCAGAGCACCCGGCTCCCAGGCTTCGATGAGTGCGGCAACGTTATCGACGACCCAAGGCTCTGCCAGTGGCCTGCCGTTAATCAAAATAACGACGGTGGGCACCCCCGTCGCGTGAATCGCTTGCACGAGAGCGAGTTGCTGCCCAAATAGACCTAGTGAACTCCGGGCTACGTTCTCACCCGATGTTTTGCCTTTTCGATCGAAGCGTAACGGGTTACTCCCGACAACCACGAGTGCCACGTCGGCAGACTCAGCTCGCTTAACGGCGGTAGCGATCATCTCTGGTTCAATACGTTTAACGCTGCCTTCGAGGTCTAGATAATCAATTTCCATGACCCCGTTGCCGACCTGTCTGAGTCCTTCAACAACAGTTGTGATGTTTTCCTTGGGTTGTCGTAACACCCAATCACCCATCAGCGAATGATTATCAGCGTTAGGGCCAGTTACAAAAACACGTGTCCCCGCAGAGAGTGGCAGCGTATTCGCTTCATTTTTTAGCAGTACAATCCCCTGCCGGGCGAGCTCAAGGGCTGTTTTCTGATGTTCTTTGTTGAACAACAGCTTTTTCGTAACGGAGGGGTCGACCTGCGCGCGCTCAAACAAACCCAGGCGGAACTTCGCGAGCAATATCGGTCTTACCGCTGCGTCAATTCTTGATGCACTTATTCGGTTTTCGGTGACCAGCTGACGCAGTGGCTCAAAAAACTTGGGGCCGTGCATGTGCATGTCAATCCCAGCACTCACGCTCTGGTAAACCGCCTCTTTAAAGTTTTCAGCAGTGCGGTGGTAGGTGTGCAAGCGCTCGACATCCATCCAGTCGCTCACAACAAATCCAGTGAAGGCCCACTCATCACGCAAGACCTCTGAGAGCAAAAAGTGATTGGCATGCGCTGGCACCCCATTGACCTCATTGTGAGCCGCCATGACTGAAAAAACGCCCGCTTCGATAGCCCGCTCAAAGGGCGGGAAGTGATCTTCGCGAAGCGATCGAATTGACAGGTCCATGGGCGATAAGTTCAACCCGTTAATGGGGTCGCCGCCCGCGATAAAGTGCTTCGCTGTTGCGAGGACCTGACCCTCTTCATCGAAGTCGCCACTCTGCAGGCCATTAATAACCGCCACGCCCATTTCAGACACCAGAAAATCGTCCTCGCCGAAGGTCTCACCGACCCGGCCCCAACGGGGGTCCCTCGCAATGTCTATATTGGGTGTGAACGTCCATTGGGCACCACTCGCCCTGACCTCTCGTGCGGTCTGAACAGACGACTGTTTGACCAAATCCAGATTCCAGCTACTGGCCATGGTGATCGGCGACGGGTAAATCGTGGCGCCTCGAACCAAACCGTTACCGTGTATGGCATCAATGCCAATCAATAGGGGGATCGCCAATCGACTCTGACTCGCATAACGCTGCAGAAGATTTGCCTCCAGAGGGTCTGTAACGTGTAAAAAAGAGCCTATTTTTCCGGCTCTTATAACATTTGGGATTTGCGAAGAGTGCAAGCTAGGGTACATGCCAAACGCATCACTTGCCTTCATCTCCTCCAGTGTCAAATTCTTCTCGGAACGCGCAATGTGTTTTGGCCCCACGTATTGAGACATTTGCCCAATCTTTTCAGCCAGCGTCATTCTGCTCAACAGATCCTCGACTCGCGCTTCATCGCTTAAATCAGGGTTTTTGTAGGGCAGTAACTCCATACCCAAGGCTGAATTTATCAGCACGCTGATCAGAAAAGGTAATAACGCAACTTGCTTCATACGCGGACATACTCCAGTAAAGGGTTGAGCGGTGCGAATAGAATGGGCCGGTCGGTCACGCCCGTCTGAGCCCGACTATCGCGTCCTAGGCCAAGGGACTCTGCGCACCCAGTTCGATGCGCTCTAACCGCATAGATCAATGCACCGGCGCCCACCAGGGACTCATATCGAATAACCTGTGATTCGTCGGTCGCATAAAAGTGCTCTCTGAGGGTGAACTTAATCGGGCTGAGGCGCTTTCATTTGCTTCCTTTTCTTTCGTGCCTCGACCCGCCTATGATCAGGCACGAAGAAATTAGTCAGGCCCGGATCGGTGTCTTTTTTCAACCATTGATCAGGAAACTCAGCCGCTTTCGACCGATCGCGCTCTCTGAAGACGGCGCCGCTACTAAACTTCTCGGTATAAGGCACAACGTGCTGTCCTTGATTGTTAGATAGCCGCTTAAACAACTGCTGCCGCATCGATGCGACTACCGGCAAATACTTGGGATCCCCAACCAGATTATTCATCTCTAGGGGGTCATTCTTGATGTCGTAAAGCTCTTCCGTATCCCAAATACCGTGATACTGAATCAACTTATAATCATCGGTTCTGAGCGCAAAAGTTGTGGGGGTGCTTGGAAAGTTGAACTCCCAGTAGTACTCGTACAAAAGCGCTTGCCGCCAGGCGGGTACGGGCAATCCGCGCGCAAGTCCAAGTAAGCTTTCCCCCTGAAACTGAACCGGTGATTCTAGGCCTGCAATATCAAGCATTGTCGGTGCAATATCCAAGTTGGCGACCATCTCATCGACTTGGTGATTCTTCGGCAGGATACTGGGAGCCCAGGCCACCAGGGGTACACGCATCGACTCTTCGTAGGCATTTCGCTTGTCGATTAGTCCATGCTCGCCAAACAAAAAACCGTTGTCACCCATCAACATAACGATCGTATTTTCCGCGTAACCGTTCTCCGCTATCCAGGCTAATAACCTACCGATGCTGTCATCAACCGCTGACATAGCCCGGTGGTACTCCATTTTATAAGCCTGCACGTCGAGAGAACTGTGGTAGGGAAAATCGACGCCATGCCAGCTGTTACGCTGATTTTTCACCCACATCGGTTTCCCGCGATAATTCTCGTCGGTATCCGCCTGACTATTCGGAATCGGAATCTCACGGTCGGCGTACTGCTCAGCGTGCCGGGCTGCAGGCGAGAAGTTCGCGTGCACGGCTTTGTGTGACAAGTACAGAAAAAATGGGTTCTCAGATGTTCGCTGGGACAGGTAGTCCACTGCATAATCAGTGAGCTCGTCGGTAATGTAGCCTTTTTGTGGGACGTGCTCGCCGTTAATATTCAGTTGATTCATAAGCCCGTTGCGCAGTCGCGTCGGATAATAATGCCCCTGCCCCGCGAAGCTGACCCAGTGGTCGAAGCCAGGCTGCGGATCATCGAGCCTTCTCGACGCAGACGCGGCTTCGCCCATGTGCCATTTGCCCACAAACGCCGTGTCGTAGCCGGCAACCTGTAAATATTGTGGGAAGAAAACGCTATTTGGATTTGGGGGCGCGTTGTTGTCCACAACCCCGTGGTTGTGCATGTACTGTCCGGTCAAAATTGTTGCCCTACTCGGCGAACACAAGGCCGTCGTGACAAACGCATTTTTAAAATGCACACCTTCGCGCGCGAGTCGGTCAATGTTCGGAGTGTCTATAACGGGATTCATAAATCCCATTTCATCAAAGCGTTGGTCATCGGTCAGGATGAAGATCACGTTCAATGGCTGACTTGATTCGCGATCTGTTTGCCACTGCACATCAAGCACCTTAGATTTCGCGTCACTTGCATGGAGCCAAGGACTACTCAACATGCAAAGGCAGGCGACTGACAGTCGAAAGACAAAATTGTGTCTACCACTGATCGTTTTCACTGCGTTACTCCTCGTTGATGCACTCATGAATGTCTTACCTCTCAATCCTCTAACTCTTAGATCAGCTCTTCAGACAGACAGCCGCCTTCGTGACTGTCAGACTCGCTGTCCGGATAGCGCCTCAAAAACTGCGTTCTTGTCTCTCCCTTGCGTCCCGGTTTAACCCAGCTACTGCTGTCTTTTGGCTGCTCTGCACCGACATCAATCAAATAACCGCTCAGGAGCGCTTCGAGTTGGTCCACACAGGTCCGATTGCCCATAGCAATGTCCTTCTTCTCACCCAGGTCCTGTGCCACATTGAAGAGAAGCGAGCGGTACGACTGATAAAATTTGACTAACTTGAAGTTGCCAACGCGAATTGCCGAATGAGGTTCGTTAAGACCCACTTGGTTGTAGTGCGGAAAATGAAACACCAGACCGTGCGGTGGTCGCTCGATAGGCACATCGGGCGAGGTGAGCAGCGGCGCGATACTGACACCGTCGGAATCCTTCGGCACCTGCTGCGTCGATCCTGCCAATTCGGCGAGTGTCGCCATTAGGTCGTAACCAATAATCGGCTCGTTTGATTGAGAATTAGTTGGAATATCAGGTCCTACGACCATAAATGGCACGCGTATGCCACCTTCCATGAGATCCCACTTGCCTCGCAAAAGCGGTGTATTGAGGCCATTTTTGTAAAGCTTTCCTCTATTAACCTGCTGGGGAAGTACCGGCATCCCCCCATTGTCCGACGTAATAATCAGATACGTATTTTTTTCAAGTCCTAACCGTTTATACGCCTCAAACAGCTGCCCGATCGACTCATCGAGATCGGTCATCATGGCCGCGTAAGCCAAGTTCTGATGCAGACTTCCTGGAATCTGACTCGACACTTCCTCAAAGGACTTCTGGCGATAGGCAAGATTGGAATGCAGTGCGTAATGAGAAATCTGAAGGAAAAACGGCGCTTCCCGCGTAACGCTTTCGGTCATGAATTCAACAGCGCGCTCCGTTAACGAAAACATTTTTTTTGGGTCGTCCTCTGCGTAGCCGTCCCACTGGGATCGGTCGTTGACGAATCCCCCCTCTTTATTGCCTGTCTGTCCATCATGAACGTCGTAAGCGTAACGAGCCGGATCAGCCTTAATGTGCCACTTCCCCAAATGAGCCGCTCGATACCGAGAATCAATCGCCTTTAGGACTTGAGGAATCGCCTTTTGATCGTGATTGACCTTATTCCCGCCCAACACACGTGTGTGCAGTAAACGGGCGGGCGACTTGCCAAACTGTATGCTGTAACGGCTGGGAGCACAGACCGGCGACGACGCGTAGGCATTGGAAAAACGCATACCTGACGCCGCAATTTCGTCGAGCGCAGGTGTAATGTGAAAATCACTTTTCGCATCGGGTAGGCGCTTATCCATTGACGATGACATCGAGGACCACCCTTGGTCGTCAGTGAGCACCAAAATAAAATTAGGGGGGAGTGCATCAGAGGCTTTCGCAGACAGCGCAACACTCATAGCCATGATGACTACAGCAGTTAAGACCCGCCTCTTCGTGACTCGCTTCAACACTTTAGCCGGCACCAACCTGCGGCGCTTCTTGCGTGACGGGGTTACCAAAAATATCTTTTAGCGGAACTTCACTCACGTGCGAAAAAATTCCGCTGCCGGCTGCGGGAAATGGAGGGTGCTCGAACGAGACGCCCCTAAGCCCTTCCGGCATAGCAAAATCCTCTAATGAAGCCCCCTCTGAATCGAGGTCAACCCTGATGGTTTGGGCGAAAGCGTCCAGTGACGTGAAGGCGGGTGATACCAACCCTGAAAAAACGTTGTGGGACAACTGTGGTCCTTTTTTATCATTCCAAACAACAGTGACTCGGCTGCCGATTCGACTTTCGGGCACAGCGATAAACGCGTTATTCATCAGGTGCACATTACGGCCATTGAGCTCTATTTGTGGCTCGGTATTTTCGAAGGTCACATAGGTATTGTTGTAGAGGTAGATATCCTCCGAAGTGATACGTTTCGGGGCCGCGTAGTCACTGACAAAAACGGTCTTGCCCGGGAACTGACTTTTAATGCCTTCGGGGCGAGCTACTCTCGGCACTCGACTGGCATCTCCCACGCTGACGTTGTACCGCCAAATTACGTTCTTATTTTTGCCTAGAATTTCAGTCCCGTATCCTTCGTTGTCATAAAAGAAGTTGTATTGAACTAGGACATTTTCATTACCAAAATCCACATGCAGGCCACTTGAGTCATTGTGACCACGCGAGCCTATCGCCGCGTTATACTGAGCCACGATGTTCTTCGATCTAAAAAACCAAGCGCCACTCCCGCGCGTCACAGAGAGTGCCTTGTTACGCAGTGAGCCCGATCTGAGAAACGTATTACTCTCTAACAATCCGTTGTTGACTCCGTTGAGCAAGACACAGCTCCCGCCTAAGTCCTCACACAGGTTATTAACAATTCTGACGTTCTCATCAAAATGATCAGCAAGATTGGCCGCTGACTTTTTCGCAGGCGCTCGATGCCGAACGGCAATGCCAAATCGACCCGTAAATCGGATGACATTGTCATGGATGAAAACATCGGAGGTCTTAACGACAGCACCTCCTGCCTTCGAAGGTAGAGTCTCTACTCTAATACCGCTGACCGTATTGGTGTTGAACGCTTTGCGTCGTTGAACTGGATACACATCACGCACCTCAAGATCAAAGAGCTCAAATCCTTTCAGCGATCGTTTCCCGCTGTTTTTTATCAGGACCCCGTAGGCATTGGCGTCGTCAACATTTTCTCGAGATCGCTGGCGAAAATTTCTCACTTCGAGTCCCGAGAGAATGAGGTGATCCTGATCCTCGATCAAAATTGTAGCGACCGGTGCCCCACGTCGCTCATTTCCAGCATCGAGCAACGGTCTTTCACCCTCGCCATATCGTGTGTAGGTAAGCGCATCATCAGCATCACCCGAGCTTGAAACACGCAGCTGGCCCTGAAACGTCTCGCCCGCCTTAAACTTTATCGTGTCGCCTGGCTGAAACCGGGTTCTACTGACTTTGGATAAGCTTTTCCAAGGCGCAGCGGGAGACAATCCGTCGTCTCGGTCATTGCCTGTTTCACTCACATAGTAGGTCGCTTGCGCCTGCGTCGCAGCAGCACCCAGCAAGAAGTAAAGTGCAACAAGACCCCAGGCACCTCCTTTTACAATTCGCGCTCCACCGCTCGTATGGCCGTTTAGCCTGGCGCTTTTCACCCTCTTAAACCACGCAAAGATAAGGCCTAACAGAAAAGCTGTCGTCACAGGTTCGCCCGCAAGCCAATGGTGATGCGACGGTCAGCATCCTTCATTCGTGCAATAGGTCCGTCTGGAAAAACGGCAGGCTGAATAGTTCGGTCTTTGAGCAAATTAACGCCACTGAGTGTGAGTGCGACAGTGTCATTGAGCTTGTAGCTCATGGAGGCATTCAGCTGACCGCGATCATCTGTGTAAAGCGGCAAGCCGTTGCTAATATCGGTCGCCTCACTCACTAAAAAGACATCTCGGTAGGTGTATCTCAACCGGGCCGACCATTTGGGTTTTTCATAAAAAGCCGTGAAGTTATAGGAACTTTCAGAGAGTCCTACGAAGTTAAGGGGCAACTCTTGCCGTGACCCATCACTGGAAATCGCTGCTGGAGAGGAAAACGTCTGGTCTCGACTTCCGTCTTGATACGCATAGTTTGCAATGATGCCCAGGCCATTAAAGGGCTTGGGCAAATTCCTAAAGTAGTGCTGGAATGCGATTTCAACACCATCAATCTCGCCACCCGGTAAGTTCACCGGTGAGATGCGATTAACCAATATACCTTCCTCACCGCCCACCGTGCAGGTTGGAATAGCCAGAATCGGATCATTGGCATTGGCGTCAACCGCTCTTGGGTTACAAACACCTCTAAAAATAGTCTCTCTACCGATCACGCCATCAAGTTCTTTATGGTAGAAGCCCAAACTAACCACACTGCCCTTTCGCGGATAATACTCGACCGCCAAATCGAACTGCTTGGCCGTCGTTGGCTCCAACGTAGGATCGCCGACGATCACAGACTGCGCAGCATTTAGCGGATACCGCACGGTTGGAGACAGATCGCCAAAACTGGGCCTTCTCATAATCTTGGCTGCACCAAACCGAATCTGAATATTATCGGTAGGTGACAGTACTAAACTCAGCGAGGGAAGCACATTGGTGTAGTCCTGAGACTCCGACACATCGCGAAGCACACCATCAGATAAGACTTCGTTACCGGCAGCATCTTGTTCCGTATTGACGACGCGGACACCGACAACACCCCGAGCCGGAATTCCGAATATCCGCGTTTCAAAGTCACCGCGAATATAGCCAGATATTGTGCTTTCATCGACACCAAATCCTTGCAGTGGATCACTGATCCCGTTGACATCGAGACCAAGCGCCTCTCTAAGCTCTTCTCGCTGGCCGTAAATAACCGCCGAGTTACCCGTCAAGAAATTATCGAGATAGACGCCATTGCCCTGAAAATCGAAAAAGTTGCCCGGTGTTGCGGTCAAGTACTCGGACAGGTCAGCGCCTGAAAAACCAGGAAAGTTTTGTGACACCTGTGACAAACGTGAGCGATTAATTGAGCGCTCACTCACACGCAGACCCGCCTTGATCTCTTGCCAAAAGCCACCATCACGAAACCATGTGGCATCCACCTTACTGGCAATCTCGTCGTTGTCGAAAAAGCTTTCCTGATCTTTTGCAACGAACAAAGAGTAATAATTTGGGTCGAGTAACTCAGACCACAGTCGCCCCCCGGTGGGGCCGTACTCGAGTACCCCGCCACGATAGTCGTAATAAAAAGGAACACGAATCCCTGCGCCGGCGCTGTGGAAGTTATCCGCACTTTGATCATTAAATTGGAATACCGTGGTAAACGACGGGTTATGCGTTTCTGATCCAGCAGCACTCACCTCAAATTCGACCTTCAGATTATCTCGATCCCACTCGCCGCCAATAGCGGCCACGTAAGATTCGGTTTCACGCGATGAGGCTCGGTTATTCGCTCTAAGACGAAGCCCATCGTTTGACATCTCGGTATCTGAGAGCACGTCTGCACGCCCGTTTAAGATACCACCACCGATAATACCCGACGTCATAACCGGAACCTCAATGCCAGCAACCGAAACGGCGCCATAGGTCGCCTCAGCGGTGCCATCTAACTCTTGATCGCCACCGGCCGAACCCATAAACATCGACTGACCAAGCCCCAAATTCTTAAAGTCTGTGTACGAGGCCTCTGCAAACAGCTTCAAATCGGGATTGAACTGCCATTCAAGTGAACCTGAGAGCGCAGTGTTCTTTCGCTCCTGAGTGCCATATAACTGATCACCAAAACCCGGTTTGTAATAAGCGTCCCCTGCACCGTCTCCATTGAAATCAACGGTACTTTGGGTCGCTGCTCGAACACCAGGAGAGACACGCAAAGAGTCCTCACGCACTGTTTTATTTAAGTGACTAATGGTCAAAATTGCACCCAAATCGCCACGAGCCGTCTCGAACTTATCGCCCAAGGTAGCAGAGAAGTTCTCATTCCATACGTCTGCATTTTCAGCGTACTCCGTGCTGGCACGAAACACAGCAAGCCTTTGCTTAAGGGCCAAGCCTCGGTAGGTCTTTACGTTAATCGTCCCTCCAATGCTCCCTTCAACCATATCGGCGGTCGGCACCTTGACGACGTTTAACGAGCGCACAAGCGCGGCTGGCAGATCTTCGAAGCTCATGCCACCCCGGTTGTCGCCAGACGGCGTCGTGCCGCGCCCATTTATTTCAACGCGGTTACTTGTACTGCCGCGAACCGAGACGGAAGAGCCAATACCCGCACTTCGACTGATTTGAACACCCGGAATATTCTCAAGTACTTCGGCTAGGTTCTCGTCTGGCAACTTGCCAATATCTTCCGCATTGATCACCTCAATGAGATTAGTCCTCTCGCGCTTTTCCTCAAGCGCTGTTTCTAAGCTTCGTCTGATGCCATAGACAACAACCTCTTCCATAGTCTCGGGGGCCACATTTTCGTCAGCCTCAGTAGCACTGTCGGCCTCTTGTGCCATCGTATTAGAAATGAATAGCAATGCGATCATGCTGGTGACCAATATCGATGGCGCAAACAAACGATCACGATGTTGTCTCATGGGGTGACTCCTCGGTATTAACTCGATATCGCCCGCAGGCATGGGTAACCCATTTGATGAGTCACACCCTGCTGGGCCTAAATTTTTAGTGTTTTGGACGCTACTTATTTTCGTATCAAACAACATTAGATATCGTCCCGTACGAGCCACTGCGCGTTCTGAGAACCTGTGCGTGCGACGAACTGACTGAGCCCTCGCTGGAAATTAATCCGATAAGACTGCGTGGCAGGGTTCGTCTTTTTGGTCAGTGAAGACGTCCAATATTCGAGTACATTGTTAGGGTTCGGAAACACACTCGTGTCTTGCGCCGGATTACTCTTAGTGACATCAACTAAGGTTTGCATCTCTTTCATATTGGGCAAACGCCAGTCGTCATAACCTGCGTACACGGAGTCTCTTGCCGCCTTCATAGAGCCTCCCCAGACCAGGGTAGATGCCGAACCATTACTGCAGTCCCCACCCGACAAGCCCTCTGGGCAGCGCTTCCACATCAATCCAGTGACAACATCGCTGACGGTTCCGTCACCGTTATCAACGAACCGAGCCGCATCAAATTTAGAAGCGGCGTAAGCCCCAGACACCAGCCTGACTTGGAAATTTGAGGTTTTGGCCTTCGAGTTACCAATCCCTGCAAAAAAGTTTACCGTCCAAGCATTGGTGGCAACACCCGAGATAGGATCGCTCGTCCAGTAAGACTGGCTCTTGCCGTTAGGGAAGCGCGGTAAATCAAATGCGGGGTTTTGTCGGCCATTATTAACAATGGTGAGCAGTTCCGTCAGCGATGGCACTCGCCAATCTGTTATGCCACAAAGGCCTTCAGTATTTGTAGTGTCGGCAAGACTGTTTCGATTCTGCCATGTTCCTTTGACGGTAATTGCATGGGTTCCCGTTGTGGTTTTAACCTCCCAAATGAGGCCCGTCACATTGTCACGAACGCAGGACCAAAGTGTTCCATCGGCCTCAGTACCTGTTGCTGACCAAGTCCCGTTTTGGACCGGGATTGCACTGCCGTCACTCCCTAATTTCGTGTAATCAAAGGCGGCGACTCCGGTTCCCACTTTACTGGCCGCAATAGTGGTATCCGCATCCCGTCCCTGGTCACAGTCTTGAGGAACGTGTCCACCGTTTTGAATGGCCTTGGTGCAGGTCGCATTGATGCCAGAAGCCCCATTACCACTCACCGTGATTCCGGTGTCATTCAGTGGATTCAATGGCATTGATGCCAACTCATTACTAATCGGGCTTTCGACTGACCCCGTCAACGCGGTAACAACCAAAAAGTATTGAGTATTGTTCTCAAGACCCGCCAGCGTGTAGTCAGAGGTGACATTGGGGACTGTCACGGCACCATTCAATGACTCGAGGTTTGCAAGGTCATCCAGTGCGGCAATACTCTCGGTAGCGGAGAAGAGGCTGTAGGACGTGGCATCAGTCACATCGGCCCAGCCGATGGTCAGACGGCCATTCCCAGTCCAAACGACGCTAATCACTGGCGCGTCGGGCACTGCCGGCTCAACCGTCACTGTCGCAGTCACAAAAGCTTCTGCGTAGAGCTGATCGGCGGCTTTCACCGCCGTGATGGTTGTCGATCCGACGTCTAGGGCAGTAACAAGCCCCGACTCGCTGATGGTGACAACAGACTCGTCTGCGCTGGAGTACGTGATTTCACCAGTACCCTCGCCTCCGCTGGCAGTAATAGTTTGAGTGTCGTTTACCGTCAGGGTGTAATCGCTCGAGGCAAACGTGATCGATTGTTCGAGTAGCCCTGAAACGCTGACACTGGTGCTTGCCACGGCTTCTTCATAGGTGCTGTCCGCAGCCTTTATTGCCGTAATAGTGACGCTACCAATGGCAACACCTGTCACTAAACCGGTGCTGTTTATGGTTGCGACTGAAGGGTCGCTGCTGACGTAGGAAATCTCGCCAATACCCGGTCCACCGGTGGCAGCAATGGACTGGGAATTCCCAACGACTACCGTATAGTTTTCTGCACCAAACGTAATACTTTGAGACAGTTTGGGCGTCACCGTTATCGACGTTTGGGCAGTCGCCTGTGCATACGTATTGTCTTCGGCCTTGGTCGCCGTAATGGTGACAGTACCCAAACTGATAGCACTCACCACTCCGTCGTTGGACACGGAGGCAATGTTGTCGTCACTACTGGCGAACGACACTGCTCCCACGCCCTCACCACCCGTGGGGCTAATGGTCAGCTGATTAGTGATAATGACGTTATAAGCGTCGCTCGGAAAGGAAATAGATTGCTCTACTTTGGGGGTCACCGTAATCGCAATGGTTGCGCTCGCTGCTGCGTACAGGCTGTCGGCTGCCTTCGTCGCGGTAACGTTGGCCGTACCTACGGAATTTGTTGACACAACGCCACTTTGGGTAACGCTGACCACCGCTTCGTCTGAACTTTCGTAACTCAGCGCACCGGTACCGGAGCCGCCAGAAGCCTCAAGCGTCTCGGTATTTCCAACAATGAGCGTTACCGCGTCAAGTTCAAAACTAATCGTCTGCAAGTTAGTGAATGACGTAATCTCTTTCGGACCAGACTCACTGCCCCCGCAACCCGCCAAAACGGCAGCCAAGAAAACACCGAACCCCGACTTTATAATATTCATTGTGCGACCTTTATTTTTAAACACGGATGATTAGTCCTGCGGTGTCGCGCGACACCCCAAGGTGATTTATTTCCTTTTCCGCAGACTAATGACAATATTGTCATAATGCAACATACTGTCTGCAAGACGAACTATTTTGACGATCAAGTACGCGAACAAGGACCGTCAGTGGTTCCAGTGATCAGTCCGTTGAGTCGCCTTGCCATGCACTTTTGGGCGACTTTACCCATGCCAACATCTCATTTAATGTGAATCGTTTATTAGGGTTATTCAGTCAATGAATCAAAAGAAGTCGACGCTTGCTTCCGTTGCACAGCTTGCCGGTGTGTCGATTAAAACCGCATCGCGTGTCGTTCGCCGAGAGCCAAATGTCAGTGCAAGTACTCGCCATCGGGTCGAAGAGGCAATGCGCGAAGTCAGTTATCGTCCCAGCATTGCTGCTCGCGCGACCGTCGGCTCTCGCTCGTACCTCATCGGTTTGGTGTTTGATAACCCCAACTCTAATTACATCGTTGATCTGCTGCGTGGCGCCATGCATCAGACCCGAGAAGAGGGGTATCACTTAATTGTTGAGCCCATACGGTCTCAGGATGCCTCGATGATTCACGAACTGAGACGACTGGTTGTTCAATCTAATTTGGACGGGATTGTGCTGCCGCCTCCCATTTGTGACCTACCCGAAGTCTTGGAGGTGCTCAAAGAGCAAAGCACGCCTTACGTGAAAATAGCCTCGAGCGAATCCTCCAGTGGCGGCCTCAGTGCGGGCATGGATGACGTTTCCGCTGCTATGGCGATGACTTCACATCTTACGGACCTGGGCCATACCGACATTGGCTTCATACTCGGTCGTCAGGGGACAGCAACCACGAGTCGACGCTTTGAAGGTTTTCAGAGGGCAATGCGCGAACGCGGGATCGCTGTCAAACCAGAATACATCTACGAGGGGGACTACACCTTTAAGGCGGGCCTGCTCGCCGGCGAGCAATTTCTAAATCTCGCGTCACCACCTTCCGCCATATTCGCCAGTAACGATGAAATGGCAGCGGGAGTCACCATGGCTGTGCTACGGCGTAACTTAGTGGTCCCCGACGATGTGTCTATTGCGGGATTCGATGACAGTCCAATATCAACCATGATTTCGCCTCCGCTCACCACCATTCGCCAACCGATCCAGGCAATATCACAAAAGGCAGTATCGCTACTCATCAATGACCTGAGAGAAATAGAGAACGAAGACACTAACCCAACATTACCGTTTGACCTGATTATCAGAGGTTCTACCGCCCCCTATCAATAGTCCATGTCCAGATCAAACTTTTGGACTCAAGTTGACGCCTGGCTCACCGTGCAAATCGGGTGCGCCATTATCTATCCAAATCCATCGAGCGCGCCGCACGGTGCAAACTGCGCTCAAATGCGCGACCACTCAACCGTCAATAGGCGCCGCATTACACAGTTGCAGTACATACTCATTACCCGCCTCAGTTTCTGACTGTTTGATGAGGCTCGTTCCCGAGTACTGTAAACAGGAAAGAAGTGCTTGACGCGGCACACCGTCGATTACGGGCAGTCGCCCGTGTTCTGTCGTCGCCACAGACTGCGAGTTCAGAGACATATCACCCCACCCTACCCCCGTGTCAGTAATTCGCAAAAACGCACAGATTTTTCCTGCCACTTTTTCAGCCCACAGCGAAACCTCTATCCCGCCATCGTCAGTCCCCTCTGATGACAAACCGATCGCCGCAATAACAGCGGTGTGGACGCTGCTTGGGAAGCCGCTGATCTGCTTAGGTAAGTCCTCAGCTACAAAGAGTTTAGTTTCTATCGACGAGTCAAGGGTTGAGACGTCCAAGACCATCTGGGCGAGCTCGGCAACTTCTTGCAAGTCAACCCCGGGCGACTCGTGAGACGCGGCCAGGTTGTCTGGGGGTTGCTGAAGAATCAGTGTATTGAGACTCAGCTGAGCCTGCATGAATTCATTAATGGCCAAATCAAAATAACGTCGGTTTCCCTGAGGTATGTCTTGAGTTCGCATGGCAAACGTGAAGCGACTCATGACGTCCAAGTGCGTCGAGAGCACCTCATGTATGGACCCGTTGAGCGAGTCTTTGTCC
>ENA-UZWV01002575-UZWV01002575.1-metagenome-genome-assembly--contig:-Day-3-1m-contig-2575_pt1 | contig 18439 bp, 19 predicted proteins | sample MGYA00260342_ERZ794902 | MGnify/ENA metagenome assembly ERZ794902
GAAGGTTTAAAATTACCGATTGTATATGAATCAAGTCCTTATTATGCTGGTACTGCAGGAAATATTCGTGGATTATTTTGGGACGTAAAACATGAACTCGGAGAAAAAGAAAAACCGAGAACTAAAGTAGAGGTTGTCAGAAGAGGAAAGCGTCCTATTATCTCTAATTCTCAGATTAGAACTTGGGTTCCTAGAGGTTATATTGTAGTACATTCTTCATCGCCAGGAACAGGCTTATCTGATGGTGCTCCAACTGTTGGAGGTATCAACGAATCGCTAGCACCCAAAGCGGTAATCAATTGGTTAAACGGTCGAGCAAAGGGATTTACTTCAAGGGAAGGCACTGAGACAATAACTGCTTTTTGGTCTACGGGAAAAGTTGGAATGACAGGTACTTCTTACAACGGAACAATTCCCTTAGCCGCAGCTACAACAGGGGTTGATGGCCTAGAAGCAATTATTCCGATAGCTCCAAACACATCTTACTATCATTATTATCGTTCTCATGGATTGGTTCGATCACCTGGCGGATATCTGGGTGAAGATATCGATGTCTTATACGATTTCATTCACAGTGGAAAAGAAGAAAATAGAGCACGAAATAACAACATTGTGAGAGATACAGAAATGGCCAATGGCATGGACAGAGCTTCTGGAGATTACAATGATTTTTGGGCCGGAAGAGATTATTTACATCAAATGAAACCCATGAAAGCAGCACTTTTGATGTCGCATGGTTTTAATGATTGGAACGTAATGCCGGAACATAGTTATAGAATTTACAAAAGAGCCTCAGAAATGGGGATCCCTACTCAAATTTATTATCATCAAAATGGACATGGAGGCCCCCCTCCTTTACAAATGATGAACCGATGGTTTACGCGATATTTACATGGAATTGAAAACAATGTAGAAAATGACGCCAAGGCCTGGATTGTTCGAGAAGATGACAAAATACATGAACCTACACCGTACAAAGAATATCCCAATCCTGCGGCAAAACCAGTGGTCTTAAATATTGGAACAGGTGGGAATGGCATCGGAACATTGACTCTAAAAAATACTGTATCAAAAGGAGAAGAGAGCCTCATTGACAACTACCACTTTTCATCAGAATCCTTAGCTCAAGCAACTAGCTCTGATCACAGGTTACTCTATGTCAGTGCTATTTTAAAGGAAGATATTCATATCTCTGGAACACCCTCTATTAGTATAAAAGCGACAAGTTCTAAGCCAGCTGTAAACTTATCTGTTTACCTCGTTTCATTACCATGGAATAACGATTGGAATGCAAAAATTACCGACAATATCATCACCCGAGGTTGGGCCGATTTACAAAACCATAAATCTCTCACAGAAAGCGCTCCTTTAAAACCTAACACCTTTTATAAAATGACTTTTGACCTACAACCCGATGATCANNATTATTAAAAAAGGACAACAAATAGGTTTGCTCATTTTTTCAAGTGATTCATCGTATACATTATTACCTGAACCTGGAACAAAATTGACCGTCGATTTAACAGAAACTAAAATTGGAATTCCCATTGTAGGAGGTGAAAAGGCTTTTCAAAGAGCTATAAACTAAAATTGAGAGATCCAATTCCTCATTTGAAAGAATAAAGAATGACTTCTACAGAAATTGCCTTACTTTTAAATAGTAACTCAGAAAAAATTACAAGAATAGGTGAAATTATCGGTAAAAAAATTCAAGAAAAAGATAACTTTGAACAACTTAATGAATTTGAAACAACATTTATACTGATCGATGTTTTAGAACACAATGTAACCAATGGTGGTTTTGTTCAATTATTTTTCAATTCATCAGGGCAATTTGCTCACGAAATACTCCAAGCATATATTGCTATAAAAGCAACTAAGACTGTAGAAATTATCTCAAGAGCAATTCAATTATTTCCTGTAATACCTGTTCCTAAAAACCTAAGAATAAGACAGCAAGCGCTAATGGCATCTTTAGACAACTTAGATTTATGGGATGACCTAGATAAAGAGTTTGATAAATACGAAGATGACATCGTCCAATTGACCATTGATTATGTTAGAAATCACCTAGATTATTTTGACTGATCTTTTTGATATTTTTAATCTCTATAATTTGAAAGGACTCTATTTTATTGTATTTTTATCATAAAATGAGATTCCATGATGCATTTTAAACGTATTTTTCTATCGACTTTATTTATTTCAATGACTCTGTGCATATTCCAAAACTGTACCCAAATAAAAGAACCCAGAATCTATTTCAATAGTAATAATGTACAAAAAGTCAATCAATCGACTGGAGAAATCCTATATTTTATCGATACAAAAGAAATCTCTAAAGATTCTTTAGACAGTCTCAAGCCAACCAATATTCAATCGATAAATGTGGTAAAAAAAGAAGAAGAAATTATTAGATATACAAATAAAAAAGTAGCTGGAATCATCATCATAAAATTAAAAAAATAACCATCATGTGGAAGCTTTTTTTATGTACAATAAGTCTCTTATTTTTTTATTCTTGCTCCTCAAAAAAAAGACCAATTCTTGGTGAATCTAAATACCAAATAGCTTTAAATTCGGTTTTTAAAGATGCTTCTATATCTCCTTTAAAAAAGAAAGATTTAAAAAACTTTAATGGCTTGGCATTTTTCCCAATAGATTCCTCTTTCATCGTAAAAGCAACATTTACAAAAAAAGAAAATGCAACAAGTTTTGTGATGAAAACAACTACCGACAGAATAGCGCTATACAAAGAATATGGTGTTGTAAACTTTCTGTTGAAAGGAAAAAATTATGAGATGACGATCTATCAAAGTGATGAAGATTCTCAAAATGAAAAACGCAAAAACCGTTTGTTTTTACCTTTTACGGATGCCACTAGCGGCAATGAATCCTACGGAGGCGGTCGTTATATGGATCTTATGACAACAGATATTGATGAAGACCAAACCATTGAAATAAACTTTAACAATACCTATAATCCTTATTGTGTGTACAATGAGAAATATTCTTGCCCCTTAACCCCTAGAAAAAATCATGTAGATACAGAAATTACAGCAGGCATCAAAGATTTCAAAAAATAGGAGGAAGATTACTTCATCTTTTTATGAGTTGTATACAACCCGTAAATTACGCTAAAAACAATTTTAACCCCAAAAAANNGATTTCCATTTACCCTCTGAAAACCTAGCCTGATAAAGCGTTTCAAAATCTCCTGAAAAAATTTCAGAAAAATGATTGAACAGTAAAGAAAAAATACTGACAATTATAAAGAAAGGGAGGGCAATTTTTGTAAAGTTAGACCAAAATTGGGGCTGCTTTATTTTTTCTAGAAAAGACATTTATTTTAATTTTTGATTGTTGTGGTGACGCGCATGATCACGTTTTGTTTTGAGGTCTAATTTCTTTTCAAAAGCATCTTTTAGATCGATTCCTGTTTGGTTTGCCAAACACAAAACAACAAAGAGCACATCTGCCAATTCCTCTCCTAAATCTTTATTTTTATCAGACTCTTTTTCGCTTTGCTCACCATAACGTCTGGATATAATCCGAGCAACCTCACCAACTTCTTCTGTTAATTGCGCCATATTCGTAAGTTCGTTAAAATATCGAACTCCATGGGTTTTGATCCAGTGGTCAACTTGTTTTTGAGCGTTTTGTATGTCCATAGTTTGTTTTATAAATGCATCATTTCTTGGAGTAAAGATAAAACTTCTAAATTGTTTCCCTTATTTCTAATTATAAAATCTATGATCCTTCTCAAATCGATGATTTTTATCATAAAACCCTCTGAGACTTAGACCCTGTACTTTCTCTAAATCATTCAGAATAAGACGCTCCATGATGCAAAGAGTAAAAGAGGGTCACAAAAATGAAAAAAAAATCTGTCTTCCATCCCATTTTTATTTGCTAAATTGGAATCTTATTAAAGAAAATAACTCATCCTTTACTAAACTATATTTGTATTCATGGAAATCACTAAATTTTGGTCAAGAACTCTCGGTATCTGCGGAATCCTGGGTGGTATTATTTTGTTTGTAGGTGACATGCTTTTTTATTATGACCCAACGAATAGCAATCTTCTCGAAAATATAGGAAATGCATCTGATTTTCGAATTATGTTAAGCGGTATAACTGCCTTGTTTGCAGCGTGGTTCTATATGCTTGGAGTTGTGCATGTTTACCGTGCCTTTACACCAACTACAGCTTTTATTAAAAACGCTATTCTTTTCTGTTTTGGAGCAATATCCATTGCTTACGGAGTAATTCATAGCGCCTACCTTGCCATTGCAATATCGACAAAACTAGCAGCACAAAACAATCTCAATATAGATGAATCAGTCACTTTAGCAATAGAAATAAACAATCTCTTGAGACTATTTGTGTACCCAATTTTCGGAATTTTATCCCTATTGTTTATCACCCAAGTTTGGAAAAGAAAAACGCTGTATCCAAGATGGATGCTTCTTTTTTTCCCGTTGGTTCCTTTTTTGATGAAGGATTTTATTTGCAACCATCTATCTGGCACAATCTCGGTCATTGTATGCGGTGGGTACTTGAATCTTATTTTGATTGTTTTTTTCACAGCATCCACTATTGCATTGTGGAATAGCAAAAAAAATATTACCTAAAAAAGCGACTGGCTTCCTCGAAAAATTGTATCGGATTTTCAGCATGCAGCCAATGACCAGCATTTTTTATTTCTATAATTTTTGAATTGAGAAAGTGAGCTCCTATTATAGGCTCTTCCTCTTCTGTAATATAATCGGAATTAGCCCCTTTCAAAAACAAGGTTTCTTTTTCGAAAACAGTAAAAGATGGCAATGCCTCTCCTACTTCAGAATTATTTGCTGTTAAAGAATCTAGATTGAATCGATAGGCCAATTGACCTTTTTCTTTCCAAAAAACATTTTTCAATAAAAATTGACGAACTCCCAACTCAGGAATGAATGCGGATAGTTGTTGGTCTACCAGAGTCCTGGTATTGTGAGTAGAAAAATCTACCGCATTTAATCCAGCTAAAATGGCATTGTGGTGTGGTTCGTATCTTCTTGGTGAAATATCTGCAACGAGTAACTTACGAACTAATTCTGGATAGGTTACCGCAAATAACATGGCTGTTTTCCCTCCCATGGAATGTCCAATCAAATATACATTCTCCAATTGATAATACTGAATATAACTGTATAAATCTTCCACCAAAACCTCATAATTAAAAGTATCTTCATGAAAACTTCGCCCATGATTTCTCTGGTCTATTAGATGTACTTCATAGGTTTTAGAAAACTGATTTCCCAATGACTTCCAATTATCACTCATTCCAAAATAACCGTGTAAAATTAAAAGAGGAGTTCCTTCTCCTTTTATTGTTGAATGTAATACGGGGTTGTTATGCATTGTAATGATTGTATGTGATGAACAAAAACAGCTGTAACCAGTAAATTAGGATTGTAAACGATGTAAATACATATTTACAACATTCTCTAGCCCTAAATATAAACTTTCAGCAATCAAAGCGTGCCCAATAGAAACTTCTGCTAAATTAGGGATGTTTTCTTTAAAAAATTGAATATTATCTAGGCTTAGATCATGTCCTGCATTGATTCCTAATCCCAAATCATGGGCCAATATTGCAGCTTCTGTATAGGGTTTTACAGCAAGTTTATTTCCTAAATTGAATTGCGATGCAAACTGTTCTGTATACAATTCGATCCTATCTGTACCTGTTTTTGCTGCAGCTTCAATCAATTTTAAATCGGTATCAATAAATATTGAAGTTCTGATCCCATTTTGCTGGAATTCTTGAATCACTTCTCGTAAAAAAGACTGATGCTTTAGAGTATCCCAACCAGCATTCGATGTGATTGCATCTAGTGCATCAGGCACCAAAGTAACCTGCGTGGGATTTACCTCTAATACCAAATTCACAAAAGATGTAATTGGATTGCCCTCTATATTGTATTCTGTTCTAACCGTATTTTTTAAATCTCTTGCATCTTGGTATCGAATGTGTCTTTCATCTGGTCTAGGATGAATCGTAATTCCTTGTGCTCCAAACTCTTCTATATCAGAAGCTACTTTTAATAAGTTTGGAACATTTCCTCCACGAGAATTCCTTAAAGTTGCTATTTTATTAATATTTACACTTAACTTTGTCATGTTCTAAAATTAGACCACAAAGATAATTTATTAAATCATTTTATCCTATATTCGTAGAGCATGAATATGAATGAATACATATTAGAAGAAATAAAACCACTTCATCCAAAAGATGCCGTAAAAAGTGCTCAAAAGGTGTTTGAAAATTATCCAATTACTCATTTTCCTGTAATAGAAAACAACAAACTTCTCGGTTCCTTTGGAGAGGATGATATTCAAACCATCGAAAACAAGGAGGATGAAATAGACACTTATGCTCATTTATTACATTCCTTTTATGCTGATGAAAAAGCAACCGTTATAGAATTATTAAAGATTTTTGCTGATAATGACACCAATATTATCCCTGTTTTAAATCAATTAAAAGACTACATCGGCTATTTTGATTTACGAGATGTTTTGGACGTTTTTTCTACAAGCCCTTTCATGCTTGAAGAAAGTGAAACTTTGATTATCGAAAAACAAAAAAACGACTACTCAATGAGTCAAATCGTTCAAATTATAGAATCAAATGGAGGCAAACTATTAGGGATATACATTTCAGAAAAACAATTAGACATGATACAAGTAACCCTAAAAGTAATTTCGAATGAAATTAACGAAATCATGCAAACTCTGAGAAGATATGATTACAAAATTATATCCATACATGAGAACGATCTGTATTTAGAAGATTTAAAAAATCGATCTGGATATTTACAGAAATACATAGAAATGTAGTCCTTTAAAAAGTATTTACTAAAAAAACAAGAAAGTGAAGAAAGCAGCTATTTACGGTCAATCATATGCCATTTCATCCGAAAAGGAAATTCAAACATTACTCCATGTTTTGAAAAAAAATAAGATTGAGTTCTACATAGAAAATGAATTTTACAACCTTTTAAAAGAAAACAACATTATAGAAACCCCCTGTAACTCTTTTGATAGTTTTAAAGATTTGGACAGTACGTTTGACATCATGTTTACCATTGGTGGAGATGGAACTTTTTTACGTTCTGTAACTCATATTAGAAACTTAGACATTCCCATCTTAGGAATCAATACAGGACGATTAGGATTTTTAGCTATTGTTCCAAAAGACCTGATCGAAGAAAGTCTCGAAATGGTTATCAAAGGAGACTACAGTATTCAAGAAAGAACATTAATTTCTGTAAAAACAACACCCAAAACTGCAGATTTTTCCGAACTCAACTTTGCTTTAAATGAAGTTACCATTGCCAAGAAAAATACAACCTCGATGATTGGTGTAAAAACATATTTAAACAAAGAGTACCTCACAAACTATTGGTCTGATGGTTTAATTATTGCGACCCCTACAGGTTCTACAGGATACTCCTTAAGTTGTAATGGTCCTGTTATTTTACCTGACTCTAAAAATTTAGTCATCACTCCTATCGCACCTCATAATTTAAATGCAAGACCTATGGTAATTTCTGATGAAACTAATATCACATTAGAAGTTGATTCTAGAGAAAAAGACTATTTGATTTCTTTAGATTCAAGAGTTACTACAGTCCCAAAAAACACAAAGATTTTCATAGAAAAAACGAACTTTACAATTAAAAGTGTTTTGCCAAAAAATTACTCATTTTTAAAGACTTTAAGAAGTAAATTACTATGGGGAGAAGATATTAGAAATAATACAAATTCTTAAATATCTTACACAATATCCCTTCAAAAAAAAAGTTCCCTTAAAAAGACGAATCTTTAACTTTAAAAAGCAAATTGAAATCCTTACATTTGCTTGCTATTTCTTAAAATGAAAAACGGGTTTCTTTTTTTTCTGTTTGCATGTTTCACCTCAATATCATTGGGGCAAATTCATGAGGTAGGAGTCTCCTTTGGGGGCACAAATTATGTGGGCGACATTGGAAAAACCAGTTATCTAAATCCAAACAACCCCGCTGGGGCAATTTTTTACAAATATAATACCAACCCTAGAATTGCTCTAAGAGCGACCTACAGCTACCTTCCAATTATTGGAAATGATTCAAATGCTTCGACAGACTTTAGGAGAGACAGAAAACCTAATTTATCATTCTCAAATACCATCAGCGAATTGGCTGTAGGATTGGAATATAATTTTTACGAATTTGATCTATCTACAGCAGGTAAAACATGGACTCCTTACCTTTTGTTTGAACTAGTGGGCTTTCATTACAAAAATGTAAAAAACTACACGTCTTCTGGGCAAATAATTTACAATCAAAAAACTTCATATGCGATTCCTTTTGGAATTGGGTATAAGTCTAAATTATATAGTACTTTAGCATTTGCAATTGAAACCAAATTTAGATATACTTTTGAAGATGATTTAGATTTTGTTTCTAAAAAGACCCCAAATGTAACTATAGAAGGAACCGGTAATGATTGGTACATGTTTACTGGTATTTCTTTAATATATACTTTCGGGAGACCCGCTTGTTTTAGTAACGGACTATAATGCTATGAAAAAAAAGAAAACTATTGATTTGAAAAAAATACCGAAACATGTCGCCATCATAATGGACGGTAATGGACGTTGGGCCAAAGAGAAAGGTATGAACAGAATTTTTGGCCACAAAAATGCCTTAACAGCAGTTAGAGAATCTGTTGAAGGTGCGGCAGAAATTGGAATAAAAGCGATTACATTATTTGCTTTTTCAACCGAAAACTGGAACCGTCCTAAATTAGAAATAGATGCACTCATGAGTTTGCTGATTAGTTCCTTAAAAAAAGAACTCAATACATTTCAAAATAACGGTGTCATCGTAAATGCAATAGGAAATACCGAAAATCTGCCAAAAAAAGCACAAAAAGCTCTGAAGGAAGTGATTTCTGAGACAAAAGAGAACAGTAAAATTGTATTAACTCTTGCTTTGAGTTATGGTGCAAAAGAAGAAATTGTTAATGCAATTAAAAATATATCTAAAAAAGTTGTTAATAAAAAATTAAATATTGAAGAAATTAATGAAAATACTATAAATAATCATTTATATACGTTTAATTTGCCCAATGTAGATTTGATGATAAGAACTAGTGGAGAAAAACGCATTAGTAATTTCTTATTATGGCAAATGGCATATGCTGAATTATATTTTACAGATGTACTTTGGCCAGATTTTAGGAAAGCGCATTTTTATGATGCAATCATTGATTACCAGAATAGAGAACGAAGATTTGGAAAGACTAGCGAACAAATTACAGAATAATTCTTTTATGAAATTATTCTCTACAACAATACTGATATATACCTTATTTTTTACTTTTGGTGCTCACGCACAAGCGAAAAAAGATAGTTTATCAATAATTAACAAAGACACAATCACAAGCAAAGAAGCTTCCTTTACAAAAGGAAAAGAGTATGTTTTAGGAGGAATTAGTGTTACTGGATTGAAAAAATTTAGTGAAGAAACCGTTCGAGTGTTTACAGGGTTAAGAAATGGACAACCCATCAAGCTTCCAGGAGACAAACTTACTAGTGCCATTAAAAAATTATACGAAAGCAAACAGTTTAGCAATGTAGATGTTTATCTAGAGAAACTAGACAAAAACACGGTTTATCTTGAGTTCTATGTTCAAGAACTCCCTCAATTGAACACCGTGAAAATTTCAGGAGTAAAAAAAGGGAAAGCCAAGGAACTTTTAAAAGAAGCAGAACTAAAGCAAGGTGCTATGGTCACAGACAACCTTGTTGTTACTTCAAGAAATTATTTTACAAAAAAATATACCGATAAGGGATTCCTCAAAACAAAAGTTAACCTGAATATAAAAAAGGATACCATTGATGCCAATACGGTGAATATGGCAATTTTTATAGACAAAGGGAAAAAGATTAAAATCAAAAAAATTACTTTTAAGGGCAACAAAGCGATTTCTGCAGGGAAACTCAGAAAAGCAATGAAAAATACCAAACAAAAACTTATAGGTCGTTTTTGGAAAGGTTCTAAATACATAGAGGAAGATTTCATCGAAGACTTGGAAAGTATTTTAGATAAATACAGTCGATTAGGGTATAGAGATGCTCGTATTCTTAGTGATAAAATTACTTGGAATGATAATAATTCAATAAATATACACATAGAACTGGAAGAAGGAAGACAGTACCGATTTGCTGAAATCTTGTTTGTTGGAAATAAAGAATATACAGACGATCAACTCCAAATGTACCTGAAGATTGAAGAGGGGGATGTATACAATGGAGCTGTTCTAAAGGAAAGAGTTAAAGGAGACGGAACACCAACTTCACAAGATATTTCTACATTGTACCAAGACAATGGATTCTTATTTTCTTCTGTAAATGCTGTAGAAACAAAAGTAAAAAACGACTCGATTACCGTAGAAATAAGAATTAGAGAAGATGAAAAAGCACGAATAAGAAAAGTAAGTGTTTCCGGTAATGACAAAACCAATGACCACGTTATATTTAGAGAATTACGTGTAAAACCAGGAGATTTATTTAGTAGAAGCGCCATCATTCGATCTATTAGAGAAATTGGTCAACTAGGATTTTTTGACACGAATGTAACTCCAGAGGTTATTCCGGATTATCAAAATAAAACTACAGACATCGAATTTAGTGTCGCAGAAAAAGGAGGAAGTCAAATAGAATTACAAGGAGGATATGGTGGTGGTTCTTTTATCGGAACTTTGGGACTGTCTTTTAACAATTTTTCCGTTAAAAACATCTTTAATAAAGAAGCTTACAAACCTTTACCTATGGGTGACGGTCAAACATTGTCTTTAAGAGCTCAAACTAGTAGAACTTTTAGTACTTACAGTTTTTCCTTTACAGAACCGTGGCTCGGAGGGAGAAAACCAAAATCATTATCATTTTCGATTTATTCCTCTAACCAATATCAGTTAAACCCACAAACATTCGACGTAGATAGGAGTAGAAGCCTAGGGATTATGGGAGCTTCTCTAGGGTTAGGACAGCGTTTAAAATGGCCAGATGACTATTTTCAATTATCTCAAGCTATTGCTTATCAGAGCTTTAAGTTAAACGACTATGGCTTTAGAGTCGGTCCTGCAATTTTAAACAACGGAACCCTTAATAATCTTTCTTACAATATAACTATTTCCAGAAATTCGGCAGGTCCAAGTTTAATTTTTCCAACCTATGGTTCAGAATTTTCATTCGGAGCAAAAGCTACATTCCCATATTCATTAGTTAATGGAAAAAATTATACGGAACCCTCTGGTTTGAGTGATGCTGAAAAAAATGCGTTTTTTGCAGACAAGTACAAATGGTTGGAATACTATAAATTTACAGCCAAAGGAAAATGGTATACTTCTTTTACTGATAAATTGGTATTGATGACCAATGCAGAATTAGGATTTCTAGGATATTATAATTCTGAAGTAGGTTTGACCCCTTTTGAAAGATATTTTGTAGGAGGAGATGGACTTGCTACTTTTCAATTAGATGGTAGAGAAACAGTTGGCCTTAGAGGTTATGAAAACAACCGACTCTCTTCTATTGAAGGAGGTTCCATATATAATAAATTCCAATTAGAAATCCGCTATTCTATTACAGATGCTCCTTCTGCTTCTATTTATACCCTAGGATTTTTAGAAGCTGGTAACTCCTATGACAATTTTAATGAATATAATCCGTTTGAAGTAAAACGCTCAGCCGGTGTAGGAGTGAGAATATTTATGCCTGCATTTGGTCTATTAGGAATTGACTTTGCACACGGTTTTGATCCTTTACCAGGACAAAGTGTAAAATCTGGCTGGCAAACGCATTTTATTATTGGAAGACAATTCTAAAAAACTGTAAATTTGTAATAAATTTTTTGAGGCAGTTTTTTTTAAATATAGTGTACAAATGAAAAAAATAGTTTTATTAATCGTTCTTTTTCTGTGTGTTAACTATTCATGGTCGCAAAGAAAACAATCTATTGCATACATAGATATGGAATATATCTTAGAAAATGTTCCAGAATATCTTGAAGCGCAAAATACACTTAATGCTAAAATTTCAAAGTGGAGAAGAAAATTAGATGAACAGGCGAGACACATAGAAATTTTAAAAAGTGACTTAGCCAATGAAAAAATAATTCTTACGAAAGATTTGATTGAAGAAAAAGAACAAGAAATTGGTTTAAAACAAATAGAACTAAGAAGACTTGAGTCTCTATACTTCGGTCCTAAGGGAGATATGTTTTCTGTAAGAAAACAACTAGTCAAACCAATCCAAGATCAAGTTTTTAATGCCATACAAAAGATTGCAAAAAGAAAAAAATATGACTTTGTTTTTGATAAATCTACTGACTTAGTTATGTTATATTCAAATAAAAAGTACGATATTAGCGAACTTGTTTTAGCTTCCATAGATCGTTCACGATTAATCAACAAAAAGAAGGAAAAGAAAAACAACAAGAAAAAAACTAAAAATACGGTTGCTCCAAAAAAACAACTAACGGATAAACAGAAAGAAACTGTTTCAAAAAAAGAAGCAGCAAAAGCAAAAAAAATTGAAAAAATTAATGCAAAAAAGAAACAAATTGCTGAAAAAAGAAAAGCTCAATTAGAACTTAGAAATGAAGCAAGAAGAAAATTGAGAGAAAAAAATGCTGCTAAAAAGAAATTAAAAACAAAGAAAAATAACAATTAAATCAAAACCTAGAATGAAAAATTTAAAAACGTTACTATTAATTGCTGTATTTACACTGGGATCAAGTGCAATTACAAATGCACAAAAAGTAGGTCATATTGACTTCGAAAAATTAGTAGCAGAAATGCCAGAAACAAAAACTCTTAAATTAGATATGGAAAAACTTGGTAAAACCTACCAAGACGAAATTCTGGGAATGGAGAAAGAACTTGAGTCAACAAGAAAAAAATATATTGCTGAATCCAACACACAGACTCAAGAAACAAATGACAAGAGAGCACAAGAGCTTCAAACGCAAAATGCAAAACTTGAGCAAGCAAGAAGATTTGCTTATCAGGATATGCAAAAAAAACAAAATGATGGATTACAACCAATCATAGAAAAAGCTCAAAAAGCAATTGAAGAAGTAGCCGCAACAAAAGGAGTCTCATATGTTATAGACGCATCTGTTGGAAAAGGTTTATTAGTAAAGAAAGGGCAAGACCTATTTAATGCAGTGAAAACTAAGTTAGGTTTTTAATCCCAAATTATATAATATATTATAAAACCTACTGAAATTCAGTAGGTTTTTTTATTTTTACAGAACATGATTAAGCATTCTAAATTTCCTATTGGTATTTTTGATTCTGGTGTTGGAGGAACCTCTATTTGGAAAGAGGTGAATGCGCTGTTACCTCATGAAAATACAATGTATCTTTCAGATAGTAAAAATGCTCCATACGGTGAAAAGAGCCAACAAAAAATCATTGATTTAGCGATTAAAAATACAGACTTTTTAATCGACAAAAACTGCAAAATAATTATAGTTGCATGCAATACAGCAACGACAAATGCCATTGATATTTTAAGAGCAAAATATTCCATTCCATTTATAGGAATAGAACCCGCCATAAAACCGGCTGCTTTGCAAACCAAAACGAATACAATAGGAATCCTAGCGACAAAAGGAACTTTAAATAGTTCTTTATTTGAGCAAACATCAAATACTATTCATAAAAAAATTATTAAAAAGGAAATTATTGGAACGGGTTTGGTAGAACTGATTGAGAGTGGAAAACTGCATTCTCCTGAAATGACAACATTGCTTTCGTCCTATATTAATCCATTGATTAAAGAAAATGTAGACTGCTTGGTTTTAGGCTGTACACATTATCCTTATCTGATTCCACAAATCAGAAAAATGGTAGGTACTAAAATTCAAATTATCGATTCTGGTGAAGCTGTTGCAAGACAGACAAAAGCAGTTCTTATAAAAAATGAGCTAACAAACACCCTCAGTAACGAAAGTGAGCACCAGTTTTATATCAATACAAATAAAAAAGTATTAGAACTCTTGGTAGACACTAATATCATGAAAATAAAAATTGAAAAAAAAGATTTTTAAAGACTAAAAGAAGAGTTTATATTAGGACAAGCAGCTCCTCTTGGTTTTCTAGTCCATAAGTTTATACCCATAGATACTTGATGAAATCCAGAATTTGTTAAAACAATATCATTCATTTGCTTAGTATAGGTGTAAGAAAACATAAATTTATCATAATTAAACCCTATAATAGGAGATATAAATTGAAAGTTATCAATTGGATTTTTATCAAACCCTTTTCTGTAGGATATTGCAGCCCAAATTTGAGTTTGGGATAAGTTCTTATATGCCTTAAGATTAAAATCTGCTATTGTTTGCCCCATACTTTTTTTCATTTGAATCATTATGGAGGGTTCTAGCTGAATAAAGTTATTTTTTCCATAATAGTACCCTGCTGATAGAATATAGTTTTTTAAATCTAAAGGTTCTTGAATATTTAAATTATTTTTTGCGGTGAGTAACAAGTTTTTCACGGTGAAATAAGATGAAAAACCTTCCCTGTGATAAGCAATACTAAAATCTGAATTATAGTAACTGGTACTTTGAATGATTGCAGCAACATCATCATTTCCAAAACTTCTCTGATCAGATTGGTTTTGAACAAATGTAAAGGACAATCCAAAAGAAAATTGTTCAAAAAAATTGGCATCACTTAAGGGTAGATGATAGGTATAAGTTCCTTGAAGGCCTTTTTGAGAATGATACCCATTTTTATCATTAAACACAATAAAACCATAACCCGCATTGGATTCTTCCCTAAATTTACTATGAAAACTAAGGGTTTGTAAAGCAGGCGCATCGGGTATATCGGCCCACTGCTGCCTGACTGTCATTCGCAACTTACTTGAATTTCCAATCCCAGCGGCAGATGAATGTATTAAATACACATTGTCAGATAGGTAATCCTGATAAATAGGAAGAGTTACTTGTGAAAAGTTTTGTAAACAAAAAAAGAAAATACTTATGTAAAAAAATCGTAGAAATCTTAGCCCCATTAAAAAAACAATAAAGTATTTATCAAATATATTGTTTTTATTGAAGGAAAAACTCAGAATACTGAGATTTTAACATAGATTTAAAAAACTTCTAATTTAGCATACCTCCTCCAACGAAGATATTAATCTTAAAATTTGATGTTTCCTACCTCTTGTTAAAGGAATAATAGACTTATCTAATAACTCCAATCTTGAGATCGATACTGTTTTTATTTTTCTGATATTAACAATATAGGATCGATGTTGTCTAAAAAAGAAAAACGGCAATCGACTATAAAAATTCTTAATGGTAGAATAAACAACAATAACACCATTAATAGTAACAATCTTTACATAATCGCCAATAGATTTAACATACAGTATATCGTCTGTATCTATTAGGTGATTTTTTTTTTCAGAATACACCAATAATTTTGGGGTAAAGCTATTTTTAACATTCATTAATTTAAGAATTTTACTCTCGAGTAGTGTAAAATCAATTTCATGAGTATATTCAAAATTTAAATACCCAGAGACAAACTCTATATTTGAGCGTTTTTCCTTTACAGAGCATTCGTCCATGATAGCTACCACATGGGCATTGTATGATAATAATGAGGACAGAGCAAAGGGAAAGGTCCAACAAGTATCCTGTTTAAAAATTAACAAATCTATTTTCAGTGACTGATCATTTTTAGAATTGACAAAATCATTACAATTTTTAAAGTGGTCACAATTCTTGTAACGAAGGAGGGTAACTTGATTCGATTCTAAGTAAAAAACTTCATCGTTTGACAAATTGTAATAATAGAAATCTTCATCTATTATCACTGCTGATATTTTCTTTTTCATCTTTTTTTAGTTAAAATTAAAAAAAAAAATGACTTTTTATCAAAGTTAGAGGCAAAAAGACAGTATTTTTTATTTTTTTTAGACAAAGACAACCTTATTAACAATGAAGTGATTTACTATAAAATTTCTTTATAATAAGAAAAAAGCTAGATAACAAGAGTCACTTCCTCAATTAAGATTACAGGAAACACACTCTAAAAGCTATTATGTAAAGAGAAATATCTACCCTCCTCTTATATATGATTAAAACTTTAAGAACCCAAAAAATTATAATAAATTCCCTATTTTGTGCAAATAAATCATACGCAGAACAATCCTGACAAATAACAATAATAATGATACAAATTTTAACTTTTATAGGGTTCACAGTAACTGTTGCTATAATTTCTTATTTAGCGACCAGAAAAACAGAAGAATCTTCTTCAGACGGGTATTTCTTGGGTGGAAGAAGTTTAACGGCTGGTGTAATTGCAGGTTCCTTACTCTTAACAAATTTATCTACTGAACAAATTGTTGGCCTGAATGGTGCTTCCTACGAAAGCGGTTTGTCTGTAATGGTATGGGAGACTTTGGCTGCAATTGCTATGGTGGTTACTGCCATGTTTTTATTGCCAAGATACCTAAAGGGAGGTTTAACCACAGTCCCTGGATTTTTAGCAAAAAGATTTGATACTACCACAAAAACCTTGACATCAGTTTTGTTTCTGTCAGGTTATGTGATTGTTTTATTACCCGTAATTTTATATTCTGGATCACTCGCAATTAGTGGAATGTTTAACATCCCAGAACTGTTGGGTGTTTCACATACTCAGTCCATTTGGATCTGTGTTTGGGGTATCGGAATTATTGGCTCTATTTATGCTGTTTTTGGGGGTCTAAAAGCAGTTGCTGTTTCAGATTCTATCAACGCTATTGGATTATTAGCTGGTGGTATTTTAATACCAATCTTTGGATTGATGATGATTGGTGATGGAAATCTTCTAGAAGGACTACAAACGCTAACGACAGATCATCCTGAGAAGTTTAAATCTATGGGAGGTCCAACAGACCCTGTCCCCTTTTATACCATTTTTACAGGGATGATGTTGGTTCAATTATTCTATTGGGGAACAAATCAGCAAATTATACAAAGAGCTTTGGGGGCTAAAAATCTCGAAGAAGGTCAAAAGGGATTGTTATTAGGTTCTTTTATAAAAATTTTAGGCCCTTTAATTGTGGTGCTTCCAGGTATTATTGCTTTTCATCTTTTTGAAGGAAATTTAGAAAATCAAGATAGTGCCTATCCAATGTTGGTAAATGAGGTATTGCCTGATGCTTTTGTTGGTTTTTTTGCCGCAGTCCTTTTTGGAGCTATTTTAAGTTCTTTTAATAGTGTTTTAAACAGCTCTGTTACCTTATTTGGAATAGATATTTACAAAGAACACATTCATAAAAGTGCCGATGAAAGAACAGTGGTAAAATACGGTAAAACCTTTGGTGTTATTTTGGCTATACTATCAATGTTTATTGCGCCTTTAATTGCGAATGCCGGAAGCCTTTTTGATTATTTGCAAGAAATTAATGGTATTTATAGCATTCCTATTTTAACAATTATTGTTGTGGGTTACTTAACAAAACGTGTTCCCGCAATTGCAGCAAAAATAGGCTTGGTCTCTGGGTGTCTATTGTACATTGTCAGTCAGTTTTTTATGCAACCCTACTTTATTGAGACTGCTCTAGCAAAAGCAAAAACAAATGGCATTACCGATGCCGCTGAATTGGCTTTGGTTAAGGTGCAAGCATACCCTCACTTTTTAGATATNNAATATCATCATTATGTTAATCATAGGAAAGATACAACCAAGAACCACAGATTTTGTTCAAGAATATACACAACAAGTCGATATAAAACCTTGGAAATATGTAAAAATTGCAGGTCTTGGAATTTGTATACTTGTAATAGGAATCTATGTGTATTTCGCTTAGGAGTTAAATTAATAATTTTATTTAACTAAAAAGTTTACAAAAAACAAAAAAAGCATCTCAAATGAGATGCTTTTTGCGGTCTGGACGGGACTCGAACCCGCGACCTCCTGCGTGACAGGCAGGCATTCTAACCAGCTGAACTACCAAACCGTTGCTAATAGCGGATGCAAATATAACACAGATTTTTTCATTTGCAAATATAAAGTAGCAAATTTATGTATTTATTTTTCTACTTATCAAATAGGCTGTCAAAACCTCATGATACCCTTTGTGAATATCCACTGGGACATAATCAATTTTATATTGTAAGCATTTATTTTTCAATTCTTTAAAATAATTTCGAACCAATTCTTTGTAGGTGTCTTTTATATTTTCTGCATACATATTTATCTCTTGAGAGGTTTCAACATCAACAAATTTCTTTGGAGAAAGACCGAAATTAAAATTAAATTCTGTTTCTCCATCATAGGTGTGAAACAAAATAACCTCGTGTTTGTTGTATTTTAGATGTCTTAATGCTTC
>ENA-UZWV01004861-UZWV01004861.1-metagenome-genome-assembly--contig:-Day-3-1m-contig-4861_pt1 | contig 18392 bp, 16 predicted proteins | sample MGYA00260342_ERZ794902 | MGnify/ENA metagenome assembly ERZ794902
CAGAAAATTTTTGTTTCGTATAAAGAAAAATAGAATCTGCTGCATAAGATGTTCAAATCACATAAGTAGTTAACAATCAATGATTGTTATTTAATTAATACACTTTTATATTTTGATAAGTTTTTTAAACAAATCCCGGTACCACGAACAACTGCTCTTAGGGGATCTTCAGCAATATAAACAGGTAAATCTGTTTTTTGTGATAATCTTTTGTCCAATCCTCTTAACATAGAGCCACCTCCTGCCAAATAAATTCCAGTATTGTAAATGTCTGCAGCTAGTTCTGGAGGGGTTTTAGATAGTGTTTCCATTACAGAGTCTTCAATTCTTAGAATAGACTTATCCAATGCTTTTGCGATTTCTCTGTAGGAAGTTTGAACTTGTTTTGGTTTTCCGGTTAACAAATCTCGCCCTTGAACTGCTAAATCTTCAGGAGGTAAATCTAAATCCTCGGTAGCTGCACCAATTTGGATTTTGATATTTTCTGCAGTCCTTTCTCCTACGTACAAATTATGTTGGGTTCTCATGTAGTAGATAATATCGTTTGTAAAAACATCTCCTGCAATTTTTACAGATTTATCACAAACAATACCACCCAGAGCTATTACTGCAATCTCAGTCGTTCCACCCCCGATATCAACTATCATATTTCCTTTGGGCTGCATAGTGTCAACACCAATACCAATAGCAGCGGCCATTGGTTCGTGTATGAGGTAAACTTCTTTCCCATTAACTCTTTCTGCACTTTCTTTAACGGCACGCATTTCTACGGCGGTGATTCCACTAGGAATACATATAACCATTCTAAGGGAAGGAGTGATCCATTTCTTTTTTAGAGCAGGAATGTCTTTGATGAACATATTTATCATTTGTTCACTAGCGTCAAAGTCTGCAATTACTCCATCTTTTAAGGGCCTTATGGTTTCAATATTATTGTGGGTTTTACCTTGCATTAAATTGGCTTCTGTTCCTACAGCAATTATTTTTCGAGTGGTTCGGTCTCTAGCAACAATAGAGGGCGCGTCTACCACTACTTTATCATTATGAATAATCAGTGTGTTAGCAGTTCCTAAATCTATTGCTATCTCTTCGGTTAAGAAGTCAAAAAATCCCATATATTATTTTAGATATTGAATATTAAACGTGTCTTTACAAATGTAATAAAAATTAATGCTTAAAATGACGTACTCCGCTAAATACCATTGTCATAGAATTAGCATTACAATAATCGATGCTCAACTCATCTTTAATGGACCCGCCAGGTTGTATTACAGAGGTCACACCAGCTTTGTCTGCAATTTCAACACAATCTGGAAATGGAAAAAAAGCATCACTAGCCATAACGGCTCCTTTTAAGTCAAATCCAAATGAATTAGCTTTGTTGACGGCTTGATTTAAAGCATCTACTCTTGAAGTTTGACCAGTTCCACTAGCACATAATTGATTTCCTTTAACCAAGACAATCGTATTTGATTTAGTATTCTTGCATATTTTAGAGGCAAATATTAAGTCATTTAGTTCGCTTTTAGTAGGCTTACCGTTGGTTACATATGTTAAATTTTCAATAGAATCGGTCAAGTTATCTTTTTCTTGAACCAAAGTTCCGTTTAAACAAGTTCTGAGAATGGTTTTGGGCAACTCAATATTTTTTTGAATTAACAGTATTCGATTCTTTTTTCCTTTTAAAACTTCTAATGCTTTTGTTGAAAAAGAGGGAGCTATAACAACCTCACAAAATAATTTGTGAATTTCATCAGCAGTTACTTGATCTATTTCAGTATTGCATATTAAAATTCCTCCAAATGCTGAAACAGGATCGCCAGCTAATGCATCTTTGTAGGATTCTAGAAGGGTATCTCTTTGAGCAATACCACATGCATTGTTATGTTTTAAAATTGCAAATGTTGGAGCTTCTCCGGTAAACTCAGCCATTAAATTTACGGCGGCATCGACATCTAGTAAATTATTGTAACTTAACTCTTTACCGTGTATTTTGTCAAAAATAGCTTCAAAGTTTCCGTAAAAAAATCCTTTTTGGTGTGGGTTTTCGCCATACCTTAGGGTACTTCCTTTTAGTTCGCTTATTTTTAACGTAGTGATTTCTTGCGGGTCATTAAAATAATTAAAAATAGCAGTGTCGTAATGAGAGGACACGTTAAACGCTTTTGCAGCAAATCTCTTTCTATCTGCAAATGATACTTCTCCGTCATTGGTAGATAAAATACTTAGTAAGTCTTCGTAATCCTCCATAGAGGAAACACATAAAGTGTCTGCGAAGTTTTTCGCAGCTGCTCTAATCAATGATATTCCACCGATATCTATTTTTTCAATGATGGCTGTTTCTTCAGCTCCTGATGCCACTGTTTTTTCAAAGGGATATAAGTCGACCACAACCAAATCTAATTGGGGGATATTGTAGGCCTCCATTTCGGACACATCATTTTCGTTGTGCTGTCTGTTTAAAATTCCTCCAAAAACTTTTGGATGCAATGTTTTTACCCTACCTCCAAGAATTGACGGATAATCAGTCACCTCTTCTACAGGAATAACCTTAATTCCTAAATCATTGATAAACTTTTGTGTACCTCCTGTTGAATAAATTTTAACGTTCAATTCGTCAAGCTTTTTAACTATTGGTTCAAGGCCCTCTTTATGGAATACAGAAATTAAAGCGGATTGTATTTTTTTGTTTTTCATGAGGAGATGGGTTTTTTATTCTTTAATTGAGGCTTATGCAAAAGTACATAATTACCTCTTAAAATTGTAACATAAGTTTATAGAAAACGTCCTATATTCGTGAAAGTTTTTTGATCAAAAAAAAACATTAATTTTTCAATTAAACAGCACCAAATAAACCTTTGATTTAAGTTTTTTACTTTAAATTTTAAAATGATAATATATTTACGAGTCTTAAGGGAAAGTTTTAATTTTGCAATTAATGCGCTTACAACTAATAAACTAAGGACATTTTTGTCCTTACTGGGGGTAACCATCGGGATTTTCTCAATTATTGCAGTTTTAGCCGCTGTAGATTCGCTAAAAAACGAAATAAATGATAGTATAAGCTCTTTGGATAACAGCACTATCATTATTATGCGATTTAATTTTGGTCCCTCTGATATACCTCGATGGAAAAGTGAACAATTTCCAGATGTTTCCTACGAGGAATACCAATACATAAAAAAGAATGTGCCAAATACCAAAGCGGTTTCGTTTACCTTAAATGTTCCTAGGACAGCCATTAAATATGAAGAAAATTCGATTTCAAATGTTGATGTGGGAGCAATCACTCACGAGTATTACGATATAGAATCTCTTCAAATAGCTGAGGGACGTTTTTTTAACGAAGCAGAATCCAACAGCGGTACTCCTGTTATTGTTCTGGGAGATGAAATTGCAAAAACCTTGTTTTCCTCTTCAAGCCCATTAGGAAAAAAAATACGATTGTATGGCCGAAAATTTACGGTGATAGGAGTTCTCAAAAAAGAAGGCGCTGGATTATTTGGAGAATCTAAAGACACGACTGTTTTGCTGCCCGTTAACATGGCAAGAAAAATATTTGGAGATAATAATAAATCGACCTTCCCGCAAATTATAGTAAAGCCCGAAAAAGGGATCGATAATGAGGGCTACATTGCTGATTTAACTCAAAAAATTAGAATGGCTAGAGGATTAAAACCTGATGACATTAATGATTTTTTTATCAACCAACTAAAAGGGTTTAAAGATGTGATTGACGATATTACAGGAACTATGAATGGTATTGGTTGGATTATTAGTGGATTCTCTTTGTTGGTTGGCGGATTTGGAATTGCCAACATTATGTTTGTAAGTGTAAAGGAGCGGACCAACCTTATTGGAATTCAAAAATCATTGGGTGCAAAAAATAAATTTATATTATTTCAATTTTTATTTGAAGCGGTAATTTTATCCCTTATTGGGGGGCTTATAGGTTTAATTCTTGTTTTTATAGTTTCAGTGATAGCTTCCTCATTTTCTGGAGATTTTAATTTTGTGTTATCTCCATGGAACATGTTTTTAGGTACTGCAATTTCAGCTATAATTGGATTGATTTCTGGAATAATTCCTGCAATATCAGCTTCAAAATTAGACCCTGTTGAAGCAATTAGAACCGGACAGTAATAAAATTATTACAGAATTAATGCCACTTTTTCATTTACCCATTCTAATAGATACTCATCTTTTTTTGAAAATGGATTTAGAGTATGAGAGTCAATATCTATTTGTCCTATATTTATTCCTTCTTTAAACAGGGGAATCACGATTTCTGCCTTCACATGAATATTACAGGATATATAATTATTTTGAGCTTTGACATCATCCACCACAAAGTTTTTGCCAGTATTAGCAACCTGTCCACAAATTCCTTTTCCGAAAGGGATGATGGTGTGATCGGTAGGCACTCCGGCAAAAGCCTCTAAATGCAAAGTTTTTGCATCATGATTTGCAAAATAGAATCCAACCCAGTCGTAATAATCAATTGCATCTTTTAATGTTCTACAAATTAGGGTCATGCGCTTATTTACAGAATAATCATTTTGATTAATAATCCAATGTATTTTTTCTTTAAGTTCTTTATGTACCATAGAAAATTTAGTGAAGTACTAAGTTAATAAAACAGAAGTAATTATACTTTCAAAAAAATACTTTTAAATTTCAGTTAAATACGATGATGAGGTCTTTTTGTTGTAGCTTATTTTGTAACTTTGCAATGATGCAAAAAATAATATCTATTGTACTGACCATCTTGATTTTAGCGAGTAGCTCTGGTGTTACTTATGCTAAGCACTTTTGTGGAGATTTCGAGGTTGTTTCTACTTTGACCATGGGAAAAAAAGATCTTTCTTGTGGTATGGCTATGGAAGCTGATGATTGTGATAGCAATGAAGAAAAACCAATACATTGTTGTAAAAACACTTATAAACACATCGATACGGACGATAACTTCGTAAATTCATTTTACAACATCCACATCAGTAATAATTTTGTATACAGTTTTGTGTCCGCTTTTATTTTAGCAGATGTTGTCTTATCTACAAAGGAATTATTTATTTTTACAGGCCACGATCCTCCCTTAATTTACGAAGATTTACAGGTGCTTCACCAAGTTTTTATTATTTGATTTTTATTTAAAATTTAGAATTATTGGAAATATAGACCATTTCCATTACTAGCTATTTAGGGGCTTTAATGTCCGATTTAAATAAAATTAAATAAATGAAATACCTGTTATATATATTATTATCAATACCTGCAATTTCCTTTTCACAAGAAAAAATTGAAGGGGTTATTTCAGAAAAAAATGAAAAAAACGAACCTGTAGGCCTATCTGGCGCCAATGTTTTTTGGGTCAATGCATCTATAGGTACTATGACAGATTTAAATGGTGCTTTTTCTATACCTTATAAAAAAGAGTATAACCAATTAGTTATTAGCTATATTGGGTACAAAACAGATACTATTTCTGTGAACTCAAACAAAAGAATTAAGCATATTTTAAACTCTAAAGATGAATTGGATGAAGTGGTTATTAAAACCAAAAAGAAAGCATCTACAAGGTCCTATTTGTCTTCACAGAATGTTATAAACGTGAGTAGCTCGGAGTTATTAAAAGCCGCTTGTTGTAATTTATCTGAAAGTTTTGAAACCAATCCATCCATTGATGTAAATTTTGCAGATGCTCTTACGGGAACTAGAGAGATTAAAATGCTTGGTTTAACCAGTCCCTATATTTTAATTGCTACAGAGAATATTCCGTCTATAAGAGGCGCATCTCAAGTATATGGGATGAGTTTTATTCCTGGAACTTGGGTGGAGAGTATCCAAATTACCAAAGGAGCAGGAAGTGTTGTTAATGGTTTCGAAAGTATAGCGGGTCAGATAAATGCAGAGTTGCAAAAACCTTCTAGAGACAATCAATTATTTTTGAATGTATATGGGAATTTAAATGGGAGACTGGAATTAAACACTCATCTAAATACTAAAATTAACGATAAATGGGATACAGGATTGTATCTACACAGCGATTTAAGAAATCAACAATTTGATAAAAACAAAGACACGTTTTTAGATATGCCCCTACAACAACAAATAAATTTGATGAATCGTTGGCAATATACCAATAACGAAAAAGGGTTCGTAGGGTTTTTAAATATTAGATTTTTAAATGATGAAAAACAAACTGGGCAAATAGATTTTGACCCAAATAGGGATCAATTAACTACCAATTATTGGGGTAGTGAAATTGATACCCAAAGGATTGAAGGCTCTGCAAAATTTGGTTATGTAAATCCTGAAATTCCATACCAAAGTATTGGAGTTCAAGCATCGTATAGCAACCATGTGCAACAATCGTATTTTGGATTAAACATTTATGATATTACCCATGATAGTTTTTTTGCTACTGCAATGTTTAATTCTATCATAGGAGATTCTAGAAATAAATTTAAAACAGGAATTAGTGCTACTTATGATGATTATAATGAATTAGTAAATACGAATATTTATCGACGATCAGAAAATTCTTTTGGTGCATTTTTTGAATATTCTTATGATAATTTAGGTGATTTAAATTTAACAGCAGGACTACGTATCGACACTTCTAATTTACTGGGCACATTTTTAACACCAAGGGTACATGCTCGATATACTCCCTGGGAGGATTCGGCTTTTAGAATTTCTGCGGGTAGAGGAAAGAGAAGTGCCAATATTTTCGCAGAAAATCAAAAAATGTTCGCTTCTTCGAGACAAATAAATATTTTAGATTCCAATGGTGGCATTTATGGATTAGATCCTGAAATTGCGTGGAATTATGGTATTTCTTTCTCACAAAAATTTAATGTGTTTGGTAAAAAATCTGAAATTACATTCGATTATTATAGAACCGATTTTGTAAATCAAATTGTAGTGGATTGGGAAAACCCTAGAGAAGTTAATTTTTATAATTTAAAAGGAAAAAGTTTTGCAAATAGTTTTCAAGCTGAATTGAATATGAATATTCTCGAAGGATTCGATTTTAGAACAGCTTATAAATATTATAATGTTAAAACAGCTTATACTTCAGGAAACTTAGATAAACCATTGACGCCAAAACATAGGGTTTTTGCAAATTTTTCTTATGAAACTTTAAGAAAAGAAAATGGAGCTCAATGGAAATTTGACACGACCTTTAATTGGTTAGGAGAACAACGTTTATCTTCTACCTATGGCAACCCTATTGAATATAAATTACCAGAAACAACTCCTACTCTTGCTACTTTAAATGCGCAAGTAACGAAAGTGTTTTCTACTGCTTTTGAAGTGTATTTGGGAGGAGAAAATTTAACAAACGAAAAACAAGACAATCCAATTTTAAATAGTGAAAACCCGTTTGAACCAACATTTGATACCACTTTTGTTTATGGTCCAATTTTTGGAGTTAGCTTTTATGCTGGATTGCGATATAAATTAAATTAAAAATATAAAAATGAAAAAATTAGTTTTATTAGGCCTATTCTTATTTCTAGGAGTTACACTTACTGCACAAAACAAAAATGCAAAAGCAATCATTGAAGTGAATGGCGTTTGTTTGATGTGTAAAGATCGAATTGAAAAAGCATGTATAAAAACCAAAGGAGTGAAGTCTGCTGTTTGGGATGTGAATTCTCATGAATTAAGTTTAATTTATAATGAGCAAAAAACCGACTTAACTATTATACAAGAAAGTATAGCCGCTGTTGGACATGATACACAAGAAATTATTGCAACAGACGAAGCTTATGAATCTGTACATCCTTGTTGTAAGTATCGAGATCAAGAAGTTAAAGACGATCACGAGAATTAAGATGTCTTTTTATGATACAAAAAAAGACCTCTAATTTTAGAGGTCTTTTTGTTTTAATGATATGATTTTACATCATCCCGGGCATTCCGCCACCACCACCCATTGGCGGCATTGGAGGTGTATCTTCCTTAATATCCACTAAAGCACATTCGGTAGTTAAAATCATACCAGCTACGGAGGCTGCATTTTCTAAAGCTACACGGGTTACTTTTTTAGGATCGATGATACCTGCATTTAGCATATCTACATATTGATCAGATTTTGCATCGTAACCAAAGTTTTTCTTTCCTTCTAGAACTTTATTGATTACTACCGATCCTTCTCCACCAGCGTTTTCAACAATAGTTCTCAAAGGAGCCTCAATGGCTCTAGCAACAATGTTCATCCCGGTTACCTCGTCAAGGCTATTTGCGTTGAGTTTTTCTAAAACCGATTTTGCTCTAACTAAAGCAACGCCACCACCAGCAACAATACCTTCTTCAACAGCAGCACGCGTAGCGTGTAATGCATCGTCTACACGATCTTTTTTCTCTTTCATTTCAACTTCAGAGGCAGCACCTACATATAATACCGCAACTCCTCCTGCTAATTTCGCGAGTCTTTCTTGAAGCTTTTCTTTGTCATAGTCACTCGTGGTTGTTTCAATTTGAGCTTTTATTTGATTAACTCTGGCTTTGATATCTTTCTTTGCTCCAGCGCCCTTTACAATCGTTGTGTTGTCTTTATCAATAGTTACCGTTTCAGCAGTTCCGAGCATTTCTAAAGTTGCATTTTCTAGGGTAAATCCTAATTCTTCAGAAATAACGGTTCCACCAGTTAGGATAGCGATGTCCTCTAGCATTGCTTTACGTCTGTCGCCAAATCCTGGAGCTTTTACTGCAGCAATTTTTAAAGAACCTCTTAATTTATTCACTACTAAAGTAGCCAACGCTTCACCGTCCACGTCTTCAGCGATAATTAAAAGAGATTTACCTTGCTGAGCAACTGGTTCAAGGATAGGTAGTAAATCTTTCATTGTCGATACTTTCTTGTCGTACAATAAAATCATTGGGCTTTCCATTTCAGTTTGCATTTTTTCGCTATCTGTCACAAAATAAGGAGACAAATAACCTCTATCAAACTGCATCCCTTCTACAACATCAACATACGTTTCTGTTCCTTTAGATTCCTCAACGGTAATGACGCCTTCTTTTCCAACTTTGTCAAAGGCTTCAGAAATTAAATCACCAATGAGGCCATCGTTGTTAGCAGATATTGAAGCTACTTGCTTAATCATATCTGAGGAATTACTTACCTTTTTGGATTGCTTGTTTAGGTTTTCTGTGATAACCGCAACAGCTTTATCGATACCTGCTTTTAAATCCATCGGATTAGCTCCAGCCGCAACATTTTTTAAACCTTCCTTTACGATAGCTTGTGCTAGTACAGTGGCAGTAGTAGTTCCATCACCAGCTAAGTCGTTGGTTTTTGAAGCTACTTCTTTCACCATTTGTGCTCCCATATTTTCAAGAGGATCTTCTAATTCTATTTCTTTAGCAACCGTTACTCCATCTTTGGTGATTTGAGGTCCACCAAATGACTTTCCTATAATTACATTCCGGCCTTTAGGACCTAGAGTTACTTTAACTGCGTCTGCTAACGCATTTACACCACGTTTTATACTATCACGTGCTTCAACATCAAATTTTATATCTTTTGCCATAATATTTTATACTTTTTAGTCCCAATGACTGGGCGATTTTTTGTTTTTTTTAAATAATTGCTAGAATGTCTTCTTCTCGCATAATTAGGTAATCATTACCTTCATACTTTAATTCACTTCCTGAGTATTTTCCATAAAGAACAATATCACCAACTTTAACAGTCATACTATGATCTTTTTTTCCTTTACCCACTGCCACTACTTTTCCTTGTTGAGGTTTTTCTTTTGCAGAATCTGGGATATATAAACCGGAAGCTGTTTTTGTTTCTGCTTCTTGTGGTTCTACTAAAACCCTATCTGAAAGAGGTTGAATTTTTAATGCCATTTTCAATCTTATTTTTAATTGTTATTGTAATATTTTATTTTATTTAATCTAAAAGTGTGCCAGTTACTATTTTTGGCGACAATCCAAAAAAAAATGCCAGCTTGTCAGAAGCTGGCATTTTTTAGTTTTTTGGAAAACTATTATTAATTGTTTTCTTCTGAAGTTTCTTGTGGTAAGGCATCTACTGGTGGTAATGCATTTTCTATTGCATTTTCATCAAACGCTTTGGAACCAGAATTTGCGACCCCACTCATTATTGATACATTAGAAAGTAAAATCAACGCCAACAATAGCGTTGCTAGAGTCCAGGTGCTTTTGTCAAGGAAATCAGTTGTTTTTTGAACGCCACCTAATTGTTGTGTTCCACCACCACCAAAAGATGAAGATAATCCACCACCTTTAGGATTTTGTACCATAATTACTACAACTAGTAAAAATGCTACAAAAATTATCAATGCTATGAATATTGTAAATGTGCTCATTATTAATTTTTATTTAAATAGTTTTTTATTGACCGAATTTGGTCTGCAAAGAAACCACTTTTTTCGGGATATTTCAAACTTAATATTTTGTAGGCCTGCAACGCTTTGTGATAATTGTTTTGCTGTAGGTAAACTTTAGCCAAAGTTTCAGTCATTAAGGTTTCCGGGGCATGTATGATTTGGTGAGCTAAATTATCTTCACGATCGTCGCTAATACTGCTTTTCGAGGGTTTTAACTTTGGATTTTCTTGGATAAACTTATCAATTAAATCAAAATTTGAGTTTGTTGGATTGGATGTTTTTTTTGTTTCTTCTCTAACGATCGGTCGAGCAGTTGTAAGTTTTAACCACTCTGAAAATGAGTAAGAATCTTCTTTGGTAAAATTTAAAGGTTTATTTTTTACCATTTCAGTGGTTGTAATTTCACTATCAAGTTCCTTGATTACTGCACCGTCATTTTTTGTTAATTTCTCGATGGATTTTTTTCTTCTATAAAATAAATCTGGATTTAATATAGCGTCTGCTTTTTTTAGTTCAGCTTTTAGTTGCTGATCAATTTCTTTGCTAACCTGCTCCGATACATCTTCAGACGTTACCTCTAGTTCAAGGTAGGAATTTTCTTGTTGTTGTATGGTGTTAGAAATCTCGTTTTGAATAAAAAAATTGGAGGTAATGTATTCAAAAAGAATATTTCTGTCAGTGGTATATGCTGCAGTTAATTTTAAAGCGTCGTTGTATAAGAAACTATTTGATTTTTTTAAACTTTTTAAATGAAGCACCCGCGCCGTTTGAAAAAAAGGATATTTTTCAATCATGTCTGCTAGTCCAAGGTGGTTTTTTTGACTGATTTTTTCCGGACTAGCTAAGAGCGATATGAACGTTTTTTTATTCATTTAAGTTTTACCAATTTGCTAAAGATACATTAAAAATGTCTTGTGTAATTCTTTCAAATATAACGCCGATAGCTTCCTCTTTTTGGGATCCGACCAATTGTGAGCTCCCTCCATAATCAAAATAAAAAGAAAAACGTTGATCAAAATCTTTTAATTCTTCTTTGGTGTTATAAAATCGAACATTAACACTTATGGTTAATCTGTTTTGGGCAGCAGTACTTTGCGAGGTAGCGGTTATAGGAGCGATGTAATATTCTACAATTTCTCCTTCAAAAATTAAATCCCCACTACTATTTACTAGATCTAAACTTGTTTGATTTAATAAAATATCTTGTAATTTTAACGTGAAATCTCTATCAATACCTGGTTCGACAATTGGTGCGTTGTTTTTAAAATAATTTACTTGAAACGTTTTTATCGTGGAATAATCGATATCTGCGCCAGTAAAGGAATAAGTTCCACAACTTTGAAAAGAACAGATGATAAAGAAAAATGCAATTATTTTTTTAATATTTTTCATGCGCTACTACAAATATGAGATTTATTTATAAATTATATTGCTTTATTTTTCGATAAAGGGTTCGTTCTGAAATCCCCAACTCTTCAGCAGCATCTTTTCTTTTTCCCTGATATTTATCAAGAGATTTTTTTATCAATTCCAGTTCTTTTTCTTGTATGGATAGATTTTCTTCTTCCTCAATATCTTCAGCATAGGTATAATTATCGTTTTCTTCTGTAAGTTGCGAATAATTGTCTGAAACACCTTCGGAAATATTGAGTACTTCAACATTTTTTACAGGGTCTACATAGCTTGAATCAGATAAGTTTGCTAGCGTTTTTTCTGAGCTTTGCGTATCGTTGTGCATTTTATCAATAATAGTTGAATGTTGCTCTTGAACGTCTTTATTATTGCCTGATTTCATTAATTCTAATGTTAGTTTTTTAACATCGTTTAAATCTCGTTGCATATCGAAAAGTACTTTATAAAGTAATTCTCTTTCGTTACTAAAATCGCTTTCAGTTTTTTTTGAGCTAATCACAGCAGGAAGATTGCTGCCAACATCTTTTAAATAATTTTTTAAGGTCTGGAACGATATATTTCTATCTTTTTCGAGCACAGAAATTTGTTCAGCCACATTTCTTAGTTGGCGAATGTTCCCACCCCAATGGTATTTTAGCAGAAGTTCAGTTGCCTTTTCGTCGAGTCGAATTGTTGGCATTTTATATTTTTGTGCAAAATCGGAAGCAAACTTTCTAAAGATTAAATGAATGTCTCCAGAGCGTTCTCGTAAGGGGGGTAAATTAATCTCTATTGTACTTAGTCTATAATAAAGGTCTTCTCGAAATTTCCCCTTGCTAATATTTTCTGACATATTAATATTCGTAGCTGCTACAATACGAACATCTGTTTTTTGAGTTTTTGAAGAACCAACTTTTAAAAATTCCCCATTTTCAAGAACACGCAACAGTCTAACCTGAGTAGGAAGAGGTAATTCGCCCACTTCATCTAAAAATATAGTTCCACCGTCTGCCACTTCAAAATAGCCACTTCTTGTAGCAGTAGCTCCTGTAAAAGCTCCTTTTTCGTGGCCGAACAATTCACTGTCTATGGTCCCTTCTGGAATAGCTCCGCAGTTTACAGCGATATATTTACCGTGTTTTCGATGGGATAAAGAGTGTATGATTTTTGGGATACTTTCTTTACCCACCCCACTTTCTCCTGTAACCAGCACTGATATATCAGTTGGGGCTACCCGTATTGCTTTTTCAATGATTCTGTTTAAATTAGGGTCATTTCCTATTATTCCGAATCGTTGTTTAGTTGCTTGTATTGATTCCATAGTATACTTATTATGAAAATAGTTTAATTATTATCAGAATAACCAACGCCCTCTCCAATGAGTGTAGCACTTGTGCAATCTGTTATTTTTACCATTACAAATTCTCCTACCTTATAATTTTCTTTTGGAAAAACTGCCATGGTATTTTGTGAAGTTCTTCCAGCCCAGTGCTGATCACTTTTTTTAGATTCTTTTTCTATGAGTACTTCGAAAATATTACCCACAAATGCTTCCGTTCTGAAGGCACAGTGCTTTCTCTGTAAGGCAACAATTTCAGCCAATCTTCTTTTTTTAATATTTTCTGGAACATCGTCTTCAATTTTTCTAGCAGCTAACGTCCCGGGTCTTTCAGAGTAGGCAAACATATAGCCATAATCGTATTTTACGTATTCCATTAAGCTCAAAGTGTCTTGATGATCCTCTTCGGTTTCAGTCGGGAAGCCAGTAATTAAATCTTGAGAGATCGCACAGTTTGGTAATATTTTACGAATATTATCAATTAACTCTAAATATTCCTCTCGAGTATGTTGTCTGTTCATTTCTTTTAAAATACGTGTACTTCCGCTTTGTACAGGCAAGTGAATATAATCGCAAATATTTTTATGTTTGGCCATTGTATGTAAAACACTAATTGCCATGTCTTGGGGGTTAGAGGTAGAGAAACGCACCCTAATTTTTGGATGCGCTGTGGCAACTAAATCTAATAATTGTGAAAAATCGGTAGCTGTTGCTTTTTGAATTTCTGAAGCTTTTTTAAAGTCTTTTTTTAAGCCTCCTCCGTACCATAAATAACTGTCAACATTTTGACCAAGTAAGGTGATTTCTTTGTATCCTTTTGTAGCAAGATCCTTAACTTCTTCCAAAATACTTTGCGGATCTCTACTTCGTTCCCTTCCCCTCGTAAAAGGGACTACACAAAAAGTACACATGTTGTCGCAACCTCTAGTAATACTAACGAAGGCAGTGACACCATTACCCCCTAAACGTACGGGAGCGATATCACCATAAGTTTCATCTTTTGATAAGATCACGTTAACTGCATCTCTACCATCATCTACTTCTTTAATCAGATTGGGAAGATCTTTGTAGGCGTCAGGGCCAACTACTAAATCGACTATTTTTTCTTCCTCTAAAAACTTTTCCTTTAAACGCTCAGCCATACATCCTAAAACACCTACTTTCATTCCAGGGTTAATTTTTTTTACGGCATTGTATTTTTGAAGTCGTTTTCTTACTGTTTGTTCGGCTTTATCTCTAATGGAACAAGTATTCACCAATACTAAATCAGCATCCTCAAGACGTTGAGTTGTATTGAACCCCTCTTTGTCCAGAATAGAAGCAACAATTTCACTATCGCTAAAATTCATAGCGCAGCCATAACTTTCAATAAATAAGTTACGGGTGTTTTCTTTTTTTGAATCAAGTATTAATGTTTCACCTTGTTTCTTTTCATCAATAATTTTTTCCATAGTATTCTTCGTTGTTCGAAGGTGATCGTTTATTATTTGCTTTACTTTTAAGCCCAATTAGTGTGCCCGGTTCTATTTGAGATAAACAAAGATACAATTTAATTAATATTTATGACATAATGGCAGTTTTTCTTTTCCTGAACTTAGTGACTCAAAACAGAATTTATTTATAGTAATAAATATTTAATTAATTTTTAACAAGTCAAGGTAATTGGACTTGTTTTTTATTATTTTTTAATAAATAAGTTGTTGGTATTCAATATTATACCGAAGGATTCAAGGAGGGTTTGTTCCTTTCTTTTTATTAATTATTTTTATACTCAATATTATTTTTTTTGCCGCTTTAAAATTAAGTTCTAAAAATTTCGCATACTTTTGTTGCCCTAATTAAACTTTATATGGCAAAGAATTTAGTAATTGTTGAGTCCCCTGCGAAAGCAAAAACAATAGAAAAATTTTTAGGTAAAGATTTTAAAGTCACTTCTAGCTTTGGTCACATTGCCGATTTACCCTCCAAAGAATTGGGGGTAGATGTGGATGGAGACTTTACGCCCAAATACATGGTGCCCAACGACAAAAAAAGTTTGGTTAAAGATTTAAAATCTGCTGCTAAGAAGGCCGAGATGGTTTGGCTTGCAAGTGATGAGGATCGAGAAGGAGAGGCTATTGCATGGCATTTAGCAGAGAACTTAAAATTAACGGAGCAGAATACCAAACGAATTGTTTTTCACGAAATCACAAAATCTGCTATTTTAAAAGCAATCGAAAATCCAAGAAAAATCAATTACGATTTAGTAAATGCACAACAAGCTAGAAGAGTATTAGATCGCTTGGTAGGCTATGAGTTGTCTCCTGTTTTATGGAGAAAAGTAAAAGGCGGTTTATCTGCCGGTAGAGTTCAATCGGTAGCCGTTCGTTTAATCGTAGAAAGAGAACGTCAAATTGAAGTGTTTAAACCAGTAGCTTCTTTTAGGGTAGTAGCTGAATTTACAAATAATAATGGAAATAAGTTTAAAGCAAAACTTCCTAAAAATTTTAAAACTGAAAATGATGCTCGTGATTTTTTGACCAAAAATTTGGGAGCCACTTTTAAAGTTTCAGATTTAGTAAAAAAACCTGCAAAAAAATCCCCAGCACCCCCTTTTACAACCTCTACTATGCAACAAGAGGCGTCAAGAAAGCTTTATTTTTCCGTGGGAAAAACTATGACCATCGCCCAAAGATTGTATGAGGCAGGACTTATTACCTACATGAGAACAGATAGTGTTAACCTCTCGAATGATGCGAAAAAAGCCGCTGAAGATGAAATCACTAATTCTTATGGAGCAACATACAGTTCGCCAAGGAACTTTAAGAGCAAAGCAAAGGGTGCGCAAGAAGCTCATGAAGCAATCCGTCCTACCGATATGTCTCGCCACACGATAAGTGGAGATTATGATCAAGAACGACTGTACAGTTTGATTTGGAAACGAACCATTGCTTCTCAAATGAGTGAAGCACAATTAGAAAGAACAAATGTAAGAATTAACAGTAGCGCTGATGTTGCAGAACAATTTGTGGCAAATGGGGAAATGATTAAGTTCGATGGATTTTTAAAAGTTTATTTAGAAGGAACCGATCTCGAACATGAAGAACAAGATGGTATGTTACCTGTTTTAAACATTGGTGATGAATTGCTGAAAAATTATATTACAGCCACCCAAAGATTTACGAGACCTCCGTACCGATATACCGAAGCTTCTTTAGTAAAACAGATGGAAGAATTAGGTATTGGAAGACCTTCCACTTATGCACCAACCATATCCACCATAATCAATCGAAATTATGTTGAAAAAGGGACCGTAGACGGAGTAGAGCGTAATTACCTACAAATCACTTTAACAGATACTATCCAAGATTCCATGCTAAATGAGTCCATTGGGTCTGATAAAGGAAAACTAGTTCCAACCGACATTGGAATGATCGTGGTAGACTTCTTAGTAGAGCATTTTGAATACATTTTAGATTATAATTTTACAGCTAAAGTAGAAGAAGATTTCGATAATATTGCGGATGGTAAGGAAGAGTGGTCTAAAATGATGAAAAATTTCTATAAAAAATTTCATCCACAAATTCAAGATGTAACCGAAAATGCAGGTAGAGAAAGTGGTGAGAGAATTTTAGGAAAAGACCCTGTGTCAGGTAAAACTGTATTAGTTCGCTTAGGAAAGTTTGGCCCTATAGCACAAATAGGAGCTCCAGATGATGAGGAGAAAAAATTTGCTAGCCTTCGCCCCGATCAACAGTTACATCAGGTAACTTTCGAAGATGTGATGGATTTGTTTAAATTACCAAAAGATCTTGGTGAGTATGAAGGATTAGCTATTCAAATTAATAATGGTCGATTTGGACCCTACATCAAATTTGACTCCAAGTTCATTTCTTTGCCAAAAGGGATGGATCCACTAAAAGTTGATCTAAGCACTGCAAAAGAATTAATAGAAGAAAAAAGAAAAGCAGATGCGCCTATTTATGAGTATGAAAACTTACCCGTTCAGAAAGGAACAGGGCGTTTTGGTCCCTTTATAAAGTGGAACAATATGTTTATCAATGTGAACAAGAAATATGATTTTGATCATCTAACTGATTCGGATATCATCGAGTTAATCGAAGCAAAAAAGCAAAAAGAAATTGATAAGCTAATCCATCATTGGGAAGATGAAGGGATTCGATTAGAAAAAGCTCGTTGGGGTCGTTTTAATTTAATCAAAGGAAAAACTAAAATAGAGTTGCCTAAAACAACCAAAGCAGATAAAATGACTCTAGAGGATGCTTTAGCCATTTATGAAAAAAAGAAACCTAAGAGAAAATCTGCTGCGAAGAAAAAAACAACTTCTAAAAAAAAGACGACCGCTAAGAAAAAATAATGATTGATTTTTTAATTCCTGTTTCAAAAACAGTTTTAGCGCATAGAGAGGTTTTACCTAAGGGAGTTCTTGGGAAGCGTATTTCAGCGCACAGTAATACAGGAATTCTACCAGATCTTGACAATGTAAAATTTGCAATGTTGGGAGTAAAAGAGAATAGGGGTGATATCAATTTTATTGGAGAAGAACTGTGTTTTGATGAAATTCGAAAATCATTTTACTCCTTGTATCCTGGAAATTGGTCCCACAAAATCGTTGACCTCGGGGATATTGAAAAAGGTGCAACTATCAGTGACACTCGTTTTGCTATGAAAACGGTGATAGAGCAATTACTTTTAAAAAAAATTATTCCATTACTTCTTTGTGGAAGTCAAGATTTAGCCTATTCGCAATATCGATCCTATGATATTCTCGGGAATATGGTGAATATTACTAATATTGACAGCAAATTTGATTTAGGAGATGCAGATCAGGAAATGACCAACAAGTCCTTTGTTGGAAAAATTATTGTAGATAAACCCTATGGTTTGTTTAATTATAGCAATATAGGCTATCAGTCCTACTACAATAATCCTGAAGAAATACAATTAATGGAAAAACTTTTTTTTGATGGGTATCGACTTGGAGAAGTTATAGCGGATACAAAAATAGTAGAACCTGTACTAAGAGATTCTGATATGGTATTTCTTGATATCGAGACAATAAAAAGTGCAGATTTAAGTTATAAGAATAGTAAAAGTCCAAATGGTTTTGATAGTCGAGAGATATGTACTATTGCAAGATATGCAGGAATTAGCAATAGAGTTTCTTCATTTGGGGTTTACGAATTAAAAGATTTCAAGGATTCCAAAAGCTCCGCAATGTTAATTGCGCAAATATTTTGGTATTTTATTGAAGGGTTTAATTTTAGGGTTTTGGATGACGATTTTAA
>ENA-UZWV01017801-UZWV01017801.1-metagenome-genome-assembly--contig:-Day-3-1m-contig-17801_pt1 | contig 18378 bp, 17 predicted proteins | sample MGYA00260342_ERZ794902 | MGnify/ENA metagenome assembly ERZ794902
GCGAGCTCACCCACCAACAATCGGTCAAGCAATTGTTTACCAGAGCCATTCCGACCAAAAATGCACCAGCCTTGTCCCCCACCGATACGCCAATCGGGGATATTGAGTCCCTCACCCACAAAATCAGCAACACAAACTAGCTCAACCGAGCTTGTCATCTCTCAGTCACCACCGTCAGCCGTCGAGTGACCGCCTCTATCACTAGGCAGCCGGCAATGCGACGCAAGTTCTTCTGGGTTTTCCATCTCATTTATCGATACACTCCGCGCCGTCGATGCCATAGGGAATCACAACATGACTGATGTAGTTGGCCGAGTCACAGAATTGAACCGCAACGCCCCTGATTTCATTCGGTTACTAGGGGGCGAAATCACCGAAATCGCACTCGACGAAAAAAAAGCCATTTTTGTCTTCACAGTGCCCCTCGAGTACTGCCACTCCGGCGATATTGTTCAAGGCGGTTTTGTTACCGCAATGCTCGACGCGGCCATGTCTCATGCCGCGTTCGGAACAGACAGGACCATCACCGGCTTAGCCTCACTCGACATTTCGACTCAGTATCTGGGCATTTGCCGCGGCAACCAGCCACTCCGAGTGAGCGGATGGATCAAGCAAGCGACCCATCGCACCGCTTTTTTTGAGGGTCACATTGTGTCGCCTGACGGATCACTCGTCGCCACCGCTCAGTCAGTGGCCAAGGTCAGTCGACAACAAGCGCCCTAACAGCGATCAGCGCAATCGCGGCAGTACTTTTTCTGCGATGTAGGCCATACGACGATTGCCTGTCTCGATACCTTCGCCGGGAAACTGTGCCCAGAAGTGAATGTCGGAGATCTGTGGATACTGTTCGATCATCCCGCTCAGCTTCTCCACTGCCATGTCTGCATCCCATAACTCATACAAACCATTTTCAATGGCCGTCCGGCTGTCTGGGAACAACGGGGTTTGATCGGGCGGACCAAACGCCCCCCACCGAATATATTCATTGGATTGATACAGCACGTGGTCTCCCACTATCGCCGCTTCCGCTTCGGGATCCTCAGCGATAATTGCCCAGCAACCGAGGATGATGTTGCCCTCCTCCGGCGACTTACCATTGGCCGCCAAGCACTCAACGTACGTATCCATGCCGATGCCACCCGTGCACAAAAAACCGTCGGCAATTCGCGCAGCGCGGTCAATAGCTGGTGGCGCCATCCCTCCGAGAAACAGCTTGGGGGCGGTTTTTGGCTGCGGTGTTATTTTGAAGTCACCGACTGTGAAACGCTTGCCCTCAAAATTAACCGGCTCGCCAGACCAAGCCCGACGCAATATCTCAATACCCTCTTCTACCAAACTGGGACGGTGTGAAATTTTACGGCCAAACTGATCAAACTCCATTTGGCGATAACCAATACCCACGCCTAAATCAAATCGCCCACCCGAAATCAGCGACAGTGTTGCGGCATCTTCTGCCATCCGAACGGGATCCGCGATCGGCAAGAGCATGAGATTAGTGCCCAACCGCATGCGTTGGGTTCGTGCTGCAATCGCCGCATGGATCACCAATGGAGACGGCGTATATCCGTCGTCGCAAAAGTGGTGCTCTGTTAACCAGACCGAATCGAAACCCATGGTTTCTGCTCGTTCTATTTGATCGAGACGCTCTGCATAGAACTGCTCAAAGTCTATCTGCCATGGCTCAGGGTTACGAAAGTCGTACCACAGACCAAAATCTACCTTTTGCGCCATTCGGTTGCCCTCCTTCAGAGGTGACTGATGAAATCATTAAGGGCTGCTAAATAACCCTCTCGTGCTTCGATAAATGGGGCATGCCCGCTATCAGGGAACTCTACGCCCGTCGCCCGCGGATGGTTCTCCGCGACCCAGCGCGAGATATCCGGTGACACAAAACCATCCTGCCCACAGATAACAGACAGAATCGGTGTTTCCAGCGCCATCATCATGTCACGCTGATCCAAGTGCGCGAGCTCACCCAATGTCGAAGACACGCGGGCGCTAGAGTTGATAAAAGCCGACGCCATCCAAGCCAGCACCGCGTCTGTGGGTGGCTTGGCGCAAATGGCGGTTGCCAGCGTGGTCAGAAAATTCACTCGATCATCGTTCATGGCGGCCACAGTGCCCTCCACATCAGCCGGCATGCCGCCAATCGGTAGATCAGATTTTTGGGTATAGATCGGGCTGGCACCGGCGGTGAGGATCAGCCCAGCACAGCGGTCACCCAACAAGCTTGCCGCATGGGTCGCTACAGCGCCGCCTAAAGACCACCCATTGACGACCACGTCATTCAATCCCAAATGATCCACGAGCTGAACGACGTCAGCGGCATTCGCTGCGATGCTTAGGTCTGCGAAGTCATGATCAGATCGGCCACAGCCTCGATGATCTGTTGTGATCACGCGATGTCCCGCCGCGAGTAATGGCAAAATCACGCCGTCCCAACAGCGGTTATCCATACCCCAACCATGCACCATGATGAGCGGCCGGCCAGCGCCACCCAGATCTTCAAAGTAAATGCTCTTTGTCCCATCAACTGCCAATCTAGCCATCACTCATCCCTCTTCTAATCCGTAATTGTCCGCACCGTCGTTTCCGCAAAGCGTGCAAAAAATGCATCGATATCGATGGCATCTGGCGCCACCACCCATTGATAAATAGTCCCGAACATCATCGAGCAATATCCCGTTGCGAAGTGCGCCGCATCAACATCCGCTTTGATATCACCTGCGGCTTGTCCCTCCTCGACCCACTGCTGAACATCACGTCGATAAATCACATGGTGTCGAGCCAGACTCGCACGAATATCCGATTCTCTACCCAGTGACTCGTACCACAAGATATACATCGCCCTGAGATAACCCGACTCTCGAGAAAAAATATCGCGCTGCGCTTCCATTGCCGCAGTCAACGCGGCAAGTCCCCGCTTGTCCTGCAGGTGGCTCGATATATGCTCTTTCCACAAGTCATCGAAGCGAGCGAACAGCTCCATCCATAGCCCGTCTTTTGAACCAAATCGATAGCTCGCCAAGCCTCTGCTGTAACCCGCCTGCTCTCCAATGTCTTTTAGCGTGGTTTTGGCAGTGCCGCGCTCGTTGACCAAGTCGATGGCCACCTCGAACATTTTTTGATCGGACAATGCGCTCCGCTCTGCCTGCGTCGAAATCGACGTTGACTCTCTCACTGCCCCCTCGGTCCCCTCAGTCACCAATCCGTCCCCTAACTATCCTGCCGCTGCACCACGAGCTCGTCAGACGCGAGCGCCTCTCGTAAGCGTTTTTTATCGATCTTACCGACGCTGGTCTTGGGAATTGACTCTCGCAGACACCAATACTCGGGAATCCAAAACTTAGCCACTCTTTCCACCAAAAACTGACGCAACGCTGACAACAGCTCCGCCTCTTCGCCCTGATCCTGACTGACAATAACCGCCAAAGGGCGTTCTTGCCACCGCTCATCGGGCATCGCAATCACCGCCACCTCAGTCACCGCAGCATGCTTTAGCAAAGCGTCCTCCAAGTCGACCGAGCTAATCCACTCCCCGCCTGACTTGATGACATCCTTAGTGCGATCAGTCAATTGTACGTAACCTCTCGCATCAACCACCCCCACATCACCGGTCCGCAACCAGCCATCGGGCGAAAACGCGTCACTGTCCGTATTGAGATATTCACCTGTGACCCAGGCACCGCGCAGCTGCAATTCACCGATTGTCGCGCCATCCTGAGGTAAACAGTCCCCTTGATCATCGACGATCCGCACTTCAATGCCGGGCACTGGTCGACCACTCTTCAGACGCCAAAATGTTTCAGATTCACCCTCTAAATCTTTAGGGGGATGGGACAGGACACACATGGGACTCGTCTCCGTCATCCCCCAACCCTGAACCACCGGGACATCCCAGCGGTCCCGAACTGCCTCGATCATCGAAGACGGCACCGCCGATCCGCCGCAAACGATCGCTCGGAAGCACGATAAATCCAGCGACTGTTCCTCGTCTGCACGCAACAGGTCACCCAGCAACGTTGGCACCATTGCCGTCAGTGTTGGCCGAGTCTGCTCAATCATGTTTCGCAGATGCTGGCCCTGAAGCAGAGGGCCGGGCATGACCATGTCGGCCCCTGACATCCAGCCACTGTAAGGAAAACCCCACGCGTTGGCATGGAACATCGAGGGCAACATTAAGATGACATCGCGCTCCTGCACCGCAAAACTGTCAACGGCACGAGACGCCAGCGCATGCAAGTAGGTCGTACGCTGACTGTAGGCAACGCCTTTCGGGTTGCCAGTGGTGCCGCTGGTGTAGCAAATACCGGCAGCGGCATTTTCCGTCGGTTCAGGCCAGTGATAATCCGTTAGGCTATCAGCAAGTAGCGCATCGTAGGCAATCACCCGGGGGTCATCCAGACTCGCGGCATCACCCGTGACAATGAGGTACTCAACCTTGGGGATCAGGGGCAGCACTGGCAATAAGACAGACGCCAGCCGACCATCCACGATCAGAAAGCGATCTTCCGCATGATCAATAATATAAGCGATGTGCTCTGGAGACAGACGACAGTTCACCGTGTGCAACACTGCACCCATTGATGGCGCCGCCAGGTAGACTTCAAGGTGCTGGGTGCTATTCCACATGAAGGTGCCAACTCGATCACCTTCTGCGAGTCCCAGTCGCAACAAGCCATGCGCTAACCGAGCACTATCGGCGTCGATCTCATCGTAGCGCCGCCACTGAACCTGCTTTCCGTCGTAATCACCGACCCGGCTGCTTGCAAAATGGCGCGCGCCAAAACGATGTAATGTCGTCACGCCGAGCGGCGTATTCATCATCGTACTCAGCATGGACGTCACCAATCGCCCTTCGCAGCCCGCTCAGCCTCAGCCAGCAGTGCGGGAACATCGTATTCGAGCCCACGTGCGTAATCCGTCGTTAATTGCCCCGCCACAAAGAGGCCATAAGCCCCTTCAACAATGGCGGCCAGACGCCAAAAGGCCAACGCCATATAAAAGTTCATATGATGCAGTGGCCGGCCGACCGCCTCAGACCAGCGGCCCGCCAGCTCCCGACGACTGATCACACTTGAGCGGCGTGATACAGACTGCAGTGCCGCAAATGCAGGCGGCTGTTGCGTGCGGTATTCACCCCAAAACATCAGCATCAGCGCGACATCCATATAGGGGTCGCCAACAGTCGCCAACTCCCAATCTATGATGGCTAAAATCTCGGGCTCACTGGGTGATGCCAGCGTGTTGTCGAGGTGAAAGTCGCCATGAATCACCGCAGGCAACCCCGCTTCCGGCACGTGGGCGCCTAGCCATTCACCAAGTACAAACAGCGCTGGTAAATCGCGCACTTGGTGCTCGCGCCGGACGCCTAACCACCGCTCAATTTGTCGCTCCACAAAGCGCTCTGGACGGCCTAGCTTTGCCAGAGCGGGTAAATCGGTCGGCACGTTATGCAGTACCGCCAGCTGGTCAATGAGATCGATACCCAACCGATTCACCGTATCGATTGTGTCTGGGTAACTGTCAGGTAACGTGTCGGTCAGCGCTCTGCCGTCGATAAACTCCTGTACTAAAAAAGATCGCCCAATCACTGAGGTATCGTCGCACCAGGCCAACACTTCAGGCGCCCTCACCTCGAACCCTGCGATCGCTTGCAGCACCTGAGCCTCACGCTGAATACCTCGTGCAGAGGTGGGCGAAATGTCATTAGCGGGGGGCGTTCGCACCACACACGACCGGTCGCCTGATCGGAACTGCCACGTCAAATTTGAGTTACCGCCGCTCAGCGCTGAGCAAAACTCGGTGTTCTCCCAACCCAAGTGAGCATCCAACCAAGCAGCGAGCGCCTCTGATGGGGCTGATGTCATCAGGTGACTCCAAAGCTGGACAGAAGACCCCCGTCTACCGGGACACAGGCGCCAGTCATATATCGGCTCTGGCTAACCCAGTAAACGACCTCTGCAATCTCACGCTCTTCTGCAAAGCGCCGCATCGGAATTTGTTTGTTCATCGCTTCAAGCGACGCGTCAGTGAGACCTGAGGTCATTTCGGTCAATACGAGCCCTGGTATCACGAGGTTGGCGGTGATCGCTTTCGGCGCCAGTTCAATCGCCAGCGCCTTGGTCAATCCCGACAACCCTGCCTTAGAGGACGCATAAGCGGCGTCACCCGGAAAACCCCGGAAACCGACCACGGCGCCCACATTGATAATCGCGCCGCCCTCCTCCATGTGCGCCAGAGCCGCTCTCGCCATGTTCATCGCGCCGGTTAAATTAACTTGTAATACCTCGTGCCAGGCGTCATCGGCAAGCCGCTTTACCTTGCCCCCGCGATGCACTCCAGCGTTATTGACCAAGGTGTCGACGCGACCGAATCGTGCAATCACCGCATCCATCGCGGCAGACACCGACTCTGGGTCCGCCACATCACATTGCACCCCCATGGCATCAGCGCCGAGTTCGCCGGCCAGCGTGAGCACCGACTCACCCCGCGCGATTAAGGCAACGCGATCTCCACTTTCAGATGCCACTCGCGCAATCGCCGCACCAATGCCCCGTGACGCTCCAGTCACCACCCACACTTTACCGCCAGACATACTACAATCCCCTAATTGGCGCGTTCCGACGCCATAACTGGCTGATTTTTTTACCAGCCGCGTTGCTTGTTTGCGTCTAGCAAGTTTAAACTAGCGGCCCAATTTGGCAAGCCTAGTCCAGACACTCATCTTCAAAACAGGTGGCTGGCACGTTTGCAACGACATCTCAACTCCTAGGAGGTAAAGGCTGTGTGGTCTTTTGAAACAGATCCCGAATTTCAAGCGCAACTCGATTGGATAGACACGTTCACGCGTGAAGAAATTGAACCCCTTGATTTGGTCTTTCGCGAGCCCGGCGATCCGTGGGACCCAAAATCGCCCGCTTTTAAAGCGATGGAGCCACTGAGAGAGATTGTTAAAGAAAAGCGCCTGTGGGCCTGCCACCTCGAACCCGAGCTCGGCGGTCAAGGGTACGGACAAGTCAGCCTAGGATTGATGAATGAAATCCTCGGCCGAAGTCGTTTTGGGCCCAGCGTCTTTGGTTGTCAGGCACCTGACTCTGGCAATGCCGAAATCCTCGCAAAATTTGGTACCCCAGAGCAGAAGACCAAATACTTGCAACCACTGCTCAACGCCGAAATCGCCTCTTGCTACTCTATGACAGAGCCACAAGCCGGCGCAGACCCGGGAGAGTTTTTGTGCACCGCCACGCGCGACGGCAACGAATGGGTGATTAATGGAGAGAAATGGTTTGCCTCTCATGCCCGCTTCTCTGCGTTCCTACTGGTAATGGTCGTGACCGACCCCGAAGCCCCCATTCACCAAGGGGCATCGATCTTTTTAGTCGAGCAGGGTACGCCGGGCATGGACATCATCCGCAACTCTGCGGTCGGTCCTTATGTTGAGCAAGGCGACGGCGTTCACGCTTACATCTCTTTCAAAGACTGCCGGGTGCCCGCCCACAACCTACTCGGGGAAGAGGGGCAAGGCTTTCATGTCGCACAAACACGGCTGGGTGGCGGACGCGTCCACCATGCCATGCGCACCGTGGGCGTGATTCGTAAAGCACTCGATATGATGTGTGAACGCGCAGTCAGCCGTCGCACCAAAGGTGAATTGCTGGCAGATAAGCAAATGACACAGGAAAAAATCGCCGACGCCTACACCATGATGATGCAGTATCGACTTCACGTGCTCTACACCGCTTGGTTAATCGACAAGCACAAAGAGTACAACCGCGAAGTGCGTAAAGAGATCGCTGCCATTAAAGCGGCAACACCCAAAGTGCTGCTAGAGATCGTCTCGAGAGCGATGCATTTACACGGCAGCTTAGGCAGTTCCGACGAGACACCACTGGCCCACATGTGGGCCAACATTCCCGAGCTGGGAGTGGTTGATGGTCCCACCGAAGTGCATAAGATTGCGGTGGCCAAAGCTGTGCTGAGGCAGTATTCACCGCATGACGCGTTGTTTCCGAGCTACCACACGCCGACGCTGCGAGAAGCGGCACTCAAGAAATATGGCCATTTCTTAACGGCATAGTGGTGTAGGCTGCCAGCGGTTTTCATTCGTCGGCAGCCTGACAAATACGCTATGGTTAGCATCGAAAGAGGCCTATTCGATGATGAAAACGCGAACACTACAGCTGACGTTAGTCGTCAGCGCATTTGTCAGCCCTCTCGGCAGCACCACAGAGCAAGGAGAAGCCCTGTACGCTGAGCACTGTGCGACCTGTCATGCGGTGTCCCTGCGGGGATCGGCTCATGGTGCTTCGCTGTCAGGTCCCGCCTTCACGACAAAGTGGGCGCACCAAGATGCACAGGCGTTGCTCACGTATCAAATGAGTGAGATGCCCCCCGGCCAGGCAGATACACTCTCCCCTGCGCAGCACGCTGAAATTTTGCAACACGTGGTAGCAGAATCGAGCCTACCGGCAGATTCGCTGATGAGGGCCTCGGTCGCTGACTTGAAGGCAGCAGAGACGCCGGATGCCGTCGAGTTCTCAGGCGCTGGGAGCGTCATGGACCTTGCGCGTAACGCAGGTGAGTATGCCGCCAAAACCGTGGCCAATTTTCGCTCTGTTAGTACCGCGGAATTGAATCAGCCCAATGACGGCGATTGGCTCAATTGGCGACGCACCCTTGATGGCCATGGGCACAGCCCGCTTACCTCGATAAACGCGGGAACGGTGAGCAGACTCGGTCTGCAGTGGGCTATCGCCATGCATACCGGCAGCAATCAACCGACCCCACTCGTTCGAGATGGCGTAATGTTCCTGACGCATCCCAACAACAAAATCCAAGCGATACAGGCGGATACTGGGGAGCTCATTTGGGAATATCAGTACGCCTTCCCACCCGCATCAAAAATGCTAGGCGGCCCAACCCGCAACATTGCGCTATGGGATAACAAAGTATTTCTGGCCACCTACGATGCTGCGCTCGTGGCGGTGGATGCGGTAACCGGCGAGCAGCTCTGGCGCACCCAAAAAGCCGACTATCGTGAAGCCTTTACCCACAGCGCAGGACCCATCGTTGCCAACGGCGTTGTGGTGAGCGGCATCAACGGCTGCGAGCTGTTCACGAAAGACGGCTGTTTCATCACGGGCCATGACCCGGATACGGGTGAAGAATTATGGCGCACCTCCACACTCGCACTGCCCGATACGCCCGAGTACGCCACATGGGGTGACGTGTCACCCGATCGACGCGGTGGCGGTGATATCTGGATTACCGGATCCTATGACCCCGCATTAGATTTGATTTACTTTGGCACATCCCAACCCAAACCATGGGCCGCCCCCAGCCGTGGCATGTCGGTAGAGGACGCCGCGCTTTACACCAACTCGACGCTTGCGCTGAAACCTAAAACCGGAGAACTAACCTGGTACTACCAACACATTCCCGGGGAAACAATCGATATGGAAGTGGGGTTTGAACGTATCCTCGCCGACATCGATGGCATACCGACGCTGCTAACCGTCGGGAAAGACGGTATTTTATGGAAGCTAAACAGACAGACCGGCGATTACATCGACTTGCTGGATACGATGGATCAAACCATTTTTGAGGTGGATAGAAAGGCGGGAACACTCGCCTATCGATCGGACATCGCCGACGCGCAGATTGGCGATACCTACACTGCCTGCCCCGGAATTTATGGTGGCCACAACTGGCAATCGGGGACCTATGATGCCACTCGACATCTTTTATTCTTGCCGGTGCACCAACTGTGCTCTGATATGACACCCCGCGAAGTCGACCTTGGCCCCGGCGGTGGCGGCTATGGCGCCGACGTCGCGACCTACCCCATGCCGGGCAAAGAAGGGAAAGCGGGCGCACTCCTCGCCATTGATGTGCGTACGATGACCATCAAGTGGCGGGTCGAACAACCCGCACTGTTCTTAAGTGGCGCCGTTTCCACTGATGGAGAGGTACTCTTTATTGGTGATCTGGATCGGTATTTCCAAGCCTTTGATATCAACACGGGCAAGAAGCTATGGTCGACTCGTCTTCCCGCACCCGCCCATGGTTACCCCATTACCTATCAAGCTAACGGTGAGCAGTACGTTGCCATCCCAACGGGCATTGGGGTTTTCAGAGCGCTGACCGCCGTCATTTTTCCCGACATTTATCAGCCCCCAGATGGCCAGGGGCTGTATGTTTTCGGTCTCAACCGCTAGACGCGTTTACTCTAGTCCAGTCCGGCCCGCTTCACGCTTCATCGGCTCGTAATCGGCAAATGCCGGTGCCGCAGCGGTAGAGCCCGTGGTCGCCCCTGCGTCAACCGTTAAGGTCAGACCACTGGTGTACCCCGACTCATCGCTGGCCAGCCAAAGAGCCGCATTGGCGACATCTTGCGCCAACCCGGCGCGCCCCTTAAGCGGGGAGCCCTCAGCAAGCGCTGCGATCGTCTCATCAAGATTTTGGTGATTACCGGTGATGACGTCGGCCACCATCGGAGTGGCCATACCCGCGGGTGCAATACAGTTTACCCGCACGCCACAGGATCCCACCTCGGCAGCCAGATTTTTGGTCATACCCACCACAGCATGCTTGGCAGCCGCGTAAGCGTGAGGGCCCAGTCCGCCCATCACCCCAGCAGTGCTCGACATGCTGATAATGGAGCCGGATCCAGCGGCCTTCATGTGGCGGCTGGCATGCTTCATACCGTAAAAGACGCCATTAAGCATAATATCGATGGTTAACTTCCACTCCGCCGCAGGCGTTGTCGACATGGGCCCGACAGCCCCCACAATACCCGCGCAATTGAACATGATGTCGATACCACCATATTGCGAGACCGCGGTTTCTACCATCGCCTCAACTTGCTGCTCATCCGTGACATCACAGTGACAAAAGGTCGCATGGTCAGCACCACCCAGCGCCTCTGCCAGAGAAGCACCCAACTCATCTTGAATATCCCCCAATACCACCCGTGCACCGTGCTCGACGAAGGTTTTGGCCGTCGCAGCGCCGATACCGCTTGCCGCACCAGTAATGACGGCCACTTTGTTTGCCAATCTTTGATCCATCGTTGCTTCCTCAATCATGTTTTTGGTTATCAATTTAGCGTGTTACTGTCCGCCCGTCGCCACCATTTATAGAGGGTGACAATTTACGGCAGGTCTCACCCCTTGTTAGTCCGCTTCTGGCTTGGTCAACCGAGTGCCCGGGAACCCGTTAAAGTGATGAATAACGACCTCCCTCTCGACAATCTTCCACACGCCGACACGACGCTCAAACCGATCTCGATAAGTCGCGCCAACGAAGGTTGCATCAGGGCTGTCCGTTAATAGGCCCATACAGTCAACATCGCAGATGCCGGTGGCAGCGTCGGGTGAGCTGAATTCGACGACCAGATTTGAGGTCACGTGCTGGGATTGTGCCCATGCGGGCCACAGCACTTCATGGATCGCCTGGTGGATGCCTTCATGCCCGCTAAAATCTCCGAAAGGCGGGCCGATTTTCCAAACGCAGTCATCCCACCAGATAGAGAGAAATCGATCGTAATCGCGCTTATCAAAACCGTGACAGTAATTACTGACAAGATCTTCAATCTGGCCCCGACTCTCAAGGCGATCGAGCTTTGCTGCTAGTTCATCGGTCACTGGAAATACCCCCCTCTCGGCTCTATCTGCGCTCACTGATTACTCTGCACCCGCTACTGATTGACCTCTTATCACCAAAACTTGCCGATCAGCAACCCGTTGCCAGAAAGCCAGATGGATCCCCAGACGTCAAGACTGCTGGTCTTAAAGCGAGATTGCCCGCGTCACGTATTTCGGATTTTCTTTTCGACCTGCCGGCGTGTTGTCCGTCCATCGGACCGGCGTTGTTCCCCACGAAACTGCCCGACTGTCACTGACCCGACCATATAGCGTCGTCCTCTGGCGGGGCAGTCGATTGCAGCTACGGATCGCTTCCTGCATATCAGGCGGCGTCCACACCTGGCCATGAGTTGCGCCAGCCGCTCGTGTAATACTCTCGTTAATCAATGCGCCGCCCAAATCATTAGCGCCAGCCGACAGCATCTGCAGCGCGCCCTGCTGACCGAGCTTCACCCAGGAAGCCTGAACATTGGGAATCGAGTGTCCCAAGGTCAGCCGCAGCACCGCGTGCATTAACAGCGCCTCACGCCATGTCGGACCGGGCCTCGACCCTCCGCGACGATAAATCGGTGCGCCCTCACTGACGAAAGGGAGCGGCACCACCTCACTAAAACCCTGGGTTCGTTGTTGCAACGCCAACACTTGGCGCCAGTGCCGCACCCATGAGCGGGCATTATCGACGTGACCGAACATGATCGTCGCAGTGCTGCGCAGTCCCACGTCGTGTGCTTGCTCCATAATGTCGAGCCATTGCTGAGACGTGACTTTGTCGGGACACAAAATAGAGCGCACCCCTTCATCAAGCACCTCAGCCGCCGTACCCGGCATCGACCGCAAGCCCACGTCCCGAAGCATCTCTAAGAAGCGCGACACGGGTAGTTGCAGAGTCGCCGCTCCTTGGTCGATCTCGAGGGGTGAAAATGCATGGATATGGATATCGGGGGCGGCCTCTTTCACCGTCCGCACAATATCGAGATAGGTCTGTCCGGTGTAATCCGGATGGATACCGCCTTGTAAGCAGACCTCGGTAGCACCCAGCGACGCCGCTTCCTGCACCCGTCGGTGAAGTTCTGCCGCGTCAATATCATAGGCCGTGCGCGCGACCTCTACATCGCCGCCCCCTTTCGAAAAAGCGCAGAACCGACAGCTGTATTGGCAGACATTGGTATAGTTGATGTTGCGGTTCACTACGTAAGTGACCTCGTCACCCACCTGCGTCTGGCGCAGCGTATCCGCCGCCGAACACACCGCTTCGACCTCGGCACCTCGAGCGGAAAACAACGCCAACATGGCATTGTCATCCACAACTTCGCCTCGCAAACAGGCAGTAATTGCTTCCGCAACTGGCGCTGAAACGCGGCCTTCATTGGATCGCAAATACGGGACCGGTGGCATCGCAGATGCACCCGCACGCCAATCGTCGTCTCGTGCTAGGCCATCCGCATCAGCCAGTTCCAAGGCAGCAGGTCGGATCGCTTGATCCATCCACTCAGGCTCGCTCAAATAACGCGGATAAATGGTTAGTCGAGGCAATAGCTGCTTGTTGCGCTCTGCCGTCGCGGCACGCAACGCAGACAAGCTGGGCCACGGCGCCTCGGGGTTCACGTAATCGGGGGTCAGTGGCGACACGCCCCCCCAGTCGTTAATCCCTGCATCGATGAGCTGTCCTAGCTGTCCGGGGTTGAGGTTGGGCGGCGCCTGAATGCTAATTTCAATCGGTAATATCGCCCTCGCCTGTGCAATCGTCCAGATCATCTCAGCCAGTTCGAGGTTGTCAGTGCCCGCCATTTTCGTGCCGGCTTTGGCGCAAAAATTCTGGACAATCACTTCCTGAATATGGCCGTAACGCTCATGCAGTCGGCGAATGCCACGCAAATCCTTTAGCCGCTCTTCGCGGGTCTCACCAATCCCCACTAGCAAGCCTGTCGTCATGGGTATCTTGAGCGCACCGGCTCTCGCCAACGTCAGCCAACGTCGCCACGGTGCCTTATCGGGCGATCCGTAATGAGGCCCCCCTTTCTCGCTGAGTCGAACTGCGCCGCTCTCCAACATCAAGCCCATCGATGCGGCATAAGGCCTGAGCTGGGTCAATTCGTTTCGACTCATGGTGCCTGCATTAATGTGAGGCAAAAGGCCGGTTTCGGTCACAATGCGTTCTGCTACGGTAGCGACATAATCGACCGTGCTCACGTACCCTGCCTCGGCCAGCCACTCTCTGGCGGCGCGGTAACGCAACTCCGGCTTCTCGCCCAGCGTCAGCAGTACTTCTCGGCAGCCAGCACGCGCGCCCGATCTCACTGTCTCGAGAATGTTATCGATCGGTAAGTAAAGGTTCTCTAGCTGCGACGGTGTCTTGGCAAACGTGCAGTAGTGGCAAACATCCCGGCATAACTGCGTCACGGGAATGAATACTTTAGGACTATAGGTAATGCGGGCGCCGTAGTGCTGATCACGCAATCTCCGCGCGCGCGCAGAGCCGTCGTCGGTGTCGTGAACAACAACGCCTATCGCTCGCACCTCCGATATCGGTGCGCCATACCGCTCAATCTGATCTGCCCCCATAGGATTCCTATTTTACAGTGTTACCAGTGACTTTGAATAGCATTTGAGATCAAAGTTAAGATTCCCACGTCAGTGATTGGTCAAAATAAAAGCGCACGGCGATCGATTGCGCGCAAGACTGCTCCACGCGACCCAAGATCTGCATCACAACGGTTAGCATTATCTAGATATCCTGACACCACATCACGGTACTGCCTCCCAGACCAGCGGCTTCCACGCTGAGCAGCGACAGGTCCTCAGGCGAATCAATGTCGGTTGCAATGCCCGATGCTTGCACCGCTTCCCAGGAAGCACCCAAGGTCATGGCCGCTTCGCGATGACGTGCAAAACTGCGCTCACCGAACGACAAAGCCAACGGCGTATCACGCGGCATTAACAGCGCATTCGTGCCGATCGAAGTTTGATCAGGACACAGGACAACGTCGACGCGTGAGGCCGCTGAAATCACCCTGGTTATGTCAACTCGCTGCAAAAAAGGCAGGTCTCCATGAATCAGCAATACGCTTTCGCACTCGGCTTTCGTCAGTGCCGCAGTGAGGGCATTGTTGAGGCCCTTCACTGCCAAGGCCGATTCCTGCCAAACACAGAGATGAGGGTCTGCAAACTGTGCCACTGACCATCCCTCACCGCACACAATCGAGACTTTGTCGATTTCAGGATGCGACCGCAATTGCGACAGCACGTCGTCTGCCATCGCCATCACCAGTGACTGCCGTGCGACCTCGGAAAGCACACCCGCCAGGCGTTGCTTGGTTGACGATAAAGATTTCAGCGGGACGATCGCCTCAATCCCCATCACGACTCACTCGCAAGATCCGCTCGGCAAATTGCCGCGCACGCTCTGGGTCACTCATGACCGTGTCGGTCACGACAATGTTGGGGTGCGTCACGCGCATCGTATCAGCGAGCTCATGGTCTCGCTCGTCCCATACCCACACATCGATCAAACCAGGATAACGATCAGACATCCATTGCATCCAGCCGGCCGCCGACACTGACAATCCCAGCTCAGACATTATTTTCGCCGCAGGGCCTTTCAGCGCTTGCCCTTCCACGATCGGCGAGACAGCAATCACACGCCGAGCCCGCTCTTTTAGCAAGTTCGGCATGCCGGGCACGTCGAGAATTGGCGCTAGGCTTAAAAAAGGATTTGATGGGCCCAACACGACGTCGACCCCTCGACCTACAGCGTTCTCCAGTAGGCTAACCAGCGGCAAGGCGGGTTTGGCCGCCTCGATCCCCTCGTATCGAATCGCTATAAGGTGAGGCTCACATTGATGTTTAACAAAATACTCTTGAAACGCCATCTCGCCTTCGGAGGTGATCACCCGTGTTCGCACCCGATCCTCGGTTGCCGGCATGATCGATGCCGCCGAAGTCACGCCTAATCGACGCGCCAATACCGCCGTCACTTCACAAAGGCCCAGCCCGTCTGCCAGCAACGCGGCGCGAATGAGATGGAGCGCTAGATCTTTGTCTCCTAACTGGAACCAGTCCGGGCCCCCTAGCTTGCTGAGCTCGGCAAAAACGCCCCAGCTTTCTGCTTCACGACCCCAACCTCGCGCCGGGTCAATTTGTTGCGATAGTGCATACAGGACGCTGTCGGTATCGGGACAGATCGTTAATCCCAGATGCTCAAAATCATCACCGGTATTGGTGACCACGCTGAACCGCTCACCGGCCGTCGCAACGTGTAACCCAGCCGCTAATCGCGCGCCGCCGCCGCCGCCACTTAACAGCAGTAGTTCGGCTTGTTCCTCGTCGCGAATCGATCCACTGGTCATCGAAACAGATCCTGTTCTGCTGGCCGCAATAGCACACTCGTGTTGGCCTGGTCATCGTGGCGTAGATCGCAGCCCTCCACCCACACCGCTGGCAACCCTTGATTTGTCTCGCCTTGCACCAGTGATGCCGCAGCGGCTAGGGCATCCGCGATCGCTGGTGCGGTCACCTTCATCACTCTGCCATCTAAGTCTTTTTCACCCACTTGATCCCAGACAGGTTCAAAGCCAGCGGTACCGATCGCGAATCCGACCGTACCCATTCTCCATGGACGACCTAAGCTATCGTTGATTAATACGGGCACCGGCCGATCCCATGCCGCCGATAGACGCTGCGACAGGTCACGTGCACTCGCATCAGGATTTTCAGGCCACAGCAGGACAGATTCACTCTGACCCTTTGCACCCACATTAGAAGAATCAATACCGGCATTAGCGAGAATGTGTCCGGTACGGTGTTCAGTAATGATTAAGCCTGGTCGAGTACGAATCACGGAGCGTGACTCCTGCAAGATCAAGGTGACAAGCCGAGGGTCTTTTTGGGTCGCTTCCGCCAACGCACGCGCCTCCGCGGTGACGACGACGTCTTGCAGATGAACTAGGCGACCTTCCGCTTTGGATACCACCTTTTGCGCAATGACCAACACGGCACCCAATGGCGGCTGGTAACCACTCTGGCGGGTTGCTGTGATGACCAAATCTGCCAGCACATCGCCCGCTTCAACCGCAGGAAAATCAGGCAGGGGGCTAAGGTGTAAAGCGCCCGGCAACACAGCGGTCAATCAATGCCTGTCAAACGTAAGCCAGCGTGGGTCTTATACTGCTTGTTGATGTTGATCAAGATCGACGTCAGCGCCTCTGCTGCCGCGGCATTATTAATCAAACCCGCGTGAAACCCGCGCATGCCCATCGACTCGATCAGATCAATCACGGTTTGCCGAGCAGGTTTATCGTTACCCGTCACCAATACGTCACAGGGGATTTCCATGTCTGCCTGCAAGTGAGCGGCCGCCACGTTTTGGAAAGCGCTCACCACATGAACCGCCTCTCCCAGTAGCGTCTGCGCAATCTGCCCTGCACTCCCCTCTGTCGGCAGCTGAACACGAGCCACTTTGGGGGGTACCAGTGGTACGGTCACATCAACCACGACCTTCCCTTGCACTGCATCACGAATACTCTCAAGCGTCGGCTGATGGGCTCCGAAGGGTACTGTTACGAACACAATATCGCCCTGCTGGGCGGTCGCTGCGTTATCAGCGCCCGAAATAGCGGGGTGCGCAATACCGCGCTCCGCCAACACGGCCGCGACTGCCTCCGCCGATGCGACTGCTTGTTCGGCATTGCGGGACCCGATAATCAACGGATGCCCGGCCTTGGCTAAACGCAACGCTAAGCCACGGCCCAAATCGCCCGTGCCGCCGACGATACCGATCGACGGCTTTGTATTGGATGACATATTCTTTACCTCTATATTTGCTGGAACATTGACAAGATTCAGACCGTTGGCGATAGTGGGCGGCTCAACTTGCTGAACACAAGTAAGTTTAACTCAGACTGACTAAAATAAGTGAGTCTATTAGACAAAGATGGCAAGAAGAAGACAACCACCGGCCTTCTGCAACGCGGTATTAGTGTACTGGACTCGGGATCTCATAACAGGAACCCGGTGGCAGGGAATTGAAAAGGATAGGAGAACGTTTTATGACCACATCCCACACAGCAGATTATGACGTGATCGCTGTCGGCGCCGGATTCGCGGGCATCTCATTGAGCTATCACCTGCGAGAAGCCGGCTTAAACACGAAAATTTTCGATCGCGCAGACGACATCGGTGGCACGTGGACCTGGAACCGCTATCCCGGTGCCGCGACGGACAGTGAGTCCTACTATTACTGCCTTACCTTCTCTAAAGAAGTGCTTCAAGAATGGTCGTGGACCAAGCGCTATTCTGGCTGGGAAGAAACACAGGCGTACCTTAAGTTCGTCATGGACAAGTTTTCGTTGTGGCCTTCATTTCAGCTGAGCACCGAAGTGGAGAGTGCTGAATTTGATAATGAAACAGGCCTCTGGAACGTTCATACGGGTGACGGTAAAACCCACACTGCAAAGTACTTCATCAGTGCGATGGGTATGATTTCTCAACCCGTCATTCCTAATATTGCCGGCATGGACAGCTTCAATGGCCCGCTGTTCCACTCGTCACGATGGCCCGAGGGTCTCGACGTGGCAGGTAAGCGGATAGGCATCATTGGCGCAGGCGCCACGACGGTACAGATGCTCCCTGAGGTCGCCAAGACGGCAGCGCAAGTCACTGTTTTTCAGCGCACACCCAACTTCGTTTTGCCGGCCATGCAAAAAGACATGACGCCGGAGTGGGAAAAGGACAT
>ENA-UZWV01009143-UZWV01009143.1-metagenome-genome-assembly--contig:-Day-3-1m-contig-9143_pt1 | contig 18225 bp, 17 predicted proteins | sample MGYA00260342_ERZ794902 | MGnify/ENA metagenome assembly ERZ794902
CGTAATACTGACGTGAATGACGGTGGTATTGGTGCGGTTAAATACCCATTGGTTGCCGATGTTAAGCACGAAATCTGTCAAGCATACGATGTTGAGCATGCGGATGGCGTTGCCTTCCGTGGTTCTTTCTTGATTGACGAAGATGGCTTGGTAAGACACCAGGTAGTCAATGATTTGCCCTTAGGTCGTAATGTTGATGAGATGTTACGTATGATTGATGCCCTTGCATTCCATCAGGATCATGGCGAAGTCTGTCCTGCAGGTTGGAACAAAGGTGATAGCGGTATGAAGGACACCCCAGAAGGTGTTGCTGCGTATCTATCAGAAAACGCTGACAAGCTTTAATTAGTCATTGTTTTATCAAGCGCCCGCGCTACTTTGTAGTGCGGGCGTTTTGTTTTTACCTTGATTATTTTCTGCGTTCAATCACATCATTAAAGACTTCAAATTGATCTTTTTTACGGTCGCTTAAAAAACGCTTAATTACCGCAGTCACCACGGGAAAAGCCAGTTCATCCCAAGGAATATCTTGCTCATCAAACAGCGCTACCTCTGTTGATTCAGCGCTGGGGCCAAAATCAAGGTTGGCCAACTGTGCGCGATAGAACACATAGACCTGATTGATATATGGGATATCATATAGCGCGTAGAGTAATGGTTCTGTAACTGATGCATGAGCCTCTTCTTGGCACTCTCTCAACGCACCTTCGAGAGTGGATTCATCATTCTCCATAAATCCAGCAGGCAATGTCCAGCGACCTTTTTGCGGCTCAATAGCGCGCTTACAAAGCAGTATTTGCTGATTATATTCAGGCAGAACACCCACAATCACCAAAGGATTCTGATAGTGAACAGTATTGCAGTTTGGGCAAACAAAGCGCAGTCTGTTATCTCCCTCAGGTATTCTCAAGGAAACTGGTGTGCCGCATTCTGAACAGTAATTCATAAATCCCTCAAGAATTATTATAAATAAACGTATAATGACACTATGTTAGCCACTATTTCACAACGATTAAAACATTATATGCCCTCGGCCGATGATTCCGAGGAAAAAAATGCTAGCTCTAAAGCTGCGGTGATGCTTCTTTTACATGGCGATCCATTAAATNNGGTGAGGTGGCTTTCCCAGGTGGCATGAAAGAGCCGTGCGATCATAATCTTTTAGCAACTGCCTTACGTGAAACTGAAGAAGAAATTGGACTAACTTCCGATAAGATAGAGTTGCTTGGGATGTTACCCAGTGAATCACCTCGTTTAAGTATGTTACGGGTGGCGCCATTTATGGGATGGGTAAAATCGCCTTATCATTTACAGTCGGATCCATCTGAAATATCGGCAGTCTTTAATTTTCCGCTCAAATTGTTATTGAATACCGAAGGCTATGAATATTTCGAACTCAGTGAAAGAAAAATTCAATTACCCTGCGTAATTTATGGGGAATACAAAATTTGGGGATTCACACTTAAAGTCATGGTGGATATGTTAAATTTTGTTTTAGATGCGCAAATTAATTTGCGCTACCCAACAGAGTATCAGCTTCAGCAATTAAAAGCTGAGCATTAAAAAAACGATCGAGAAGACTTTAGATGGATAAATTTAGCTCACCCTGCATTTCAATTTGCCGACTCAATGACGAAGATGTCTGTGTCGGCTGTTACCGCACCAGTGAAGAAATAAGAAACTGGATTTATCTGGATGAAGATCAGCGGCAAGATGTACTTGATAGCTGTCTTAAGAGAGCTGATAAAAACAATTAAACCTACCTTGTTGCTTTAAATACTTGACTAAATGGTAGTGGGCTTGAGACAGGTTGCAGCTACTTTCTTTACTCGAGTGCCATTAATTTCAATTGTTTCGAATTTAAATTGATTTAAAGTAAAGCTCACATTGCCGTCGGGAATACTCTCTAACTGCTCCAGAACAAGTCCATTCATGGTTTTTGGGCCACTGAGAGGTAAGTCCCAGCTGGTAGCCTTATTAATTTCCCGAATAGTAGCAGTACCATCAATTAAGTAGCTGCCATCTTTCTGCTCCATGACCTCTTCAATACGATCAGCTTCATTGGTAGTGAAATCACCTACAATCTCTTCCAATATGTCTTCCAGAGTCACTAGCCCCTGAACTTCACCATACTCATCAACCACGATTGCAAACCGACTGCGCATCTTTTTGAAGTTAAGAAGCTGTGTGGTCAGCTTTGTGCTTTCGGGGATAAAGTAAGCCTCATCAGAAAAGCGTTTAATAGCCTTGTGTGTAATGGTGTCTGCGCGTAAAAGATGATTAGCTTTGCGAACATGAAAAATACCAATAATATTATTGATATCGCCCGAATAGACAGGTTGACGGGTGTATTCACAAGAAAGAATTTTGTCCATAAGGGCATCAATATTTTCTTCTAAATCTAGCCCGCTAACTTCGTTACGAGGAATCATAATATCCTCAACTGTCATATTGTCGAGGTCGAGAATGGCTCTTAGCATGCCTTGATTGCTGTCAGATAATTTATGTCCAGACAAGTCCACTAATGATTTTAATTCTTCAGAATCGAGACTGTCATCGCGATCTTTATTGGGATCAAAACCTAGCATACTAATGAACGTATTGGTTAGCCTATTAATTGACCAAACAAGAGGAGTCAAAAGTTGAAGTAGTGGCTTTAAAATATGACTGGCTTTGAAGGCAAACCATTCAGGATTTTGGGCTGCAATTGTTTTTGGTGTGACTTCAGAAAAAACTAAAACTAAAATGGTAAGTGTTGCAGTCGCAACCCATGGCGCTGCTGCTTCCCCAACATAATGTATCGCGAGCATATTGGCTATGATAGCTGCCAAAATGTTAACTGCATTATTGCCAACTAAAATCAATCCAATGAGACGATCGGGCATAGCCAAAAGTTTAGCCGCGCGCCTTGCGCCAGCGCTCTTCTTGCGTTGGTGCCTTAATCGATAGGGATTGAGTGACATCATGCTTGTTTCTGAGCCGGAAAAAAACGCCGACAAAATGAGCAGAGAAAACAAGATGCCCCAAAGAAAAAATGGGTGGGAGCCTTCCAAAAATAGTGCCTCTAAAACTTAAGTAGCCTAATGTTGAATGAGATTGTGCAATATATCAACCGACTAAGGTTAATTTAATATGAGCTCAATCACGACTTTGCTGCCAATGTAGCCCAGAAGAATTCCTGAAAAGCCAATCCAGGTCCAGTTAATCGCTCTGCGACCACGCCAGCCATAGAAATGTCTGCCGAAGAGTAATACCGCATAAACTACCCAGGCGACAATACTAAATGCTACTTTATGAATTAACTGTTGAGCAAAGAAGTCATCGTACACATAAAAGCCTGTAATCAATGATAAGGTCAGCAGAATCTCACCCACCCAGATTAATTTAAATAATAGCTTTTCCATGGTTTCAAGAGCGGGCATGGTACGCATTAATGCGTTTTGATGCTTATGTTTTAGTTGCCAGTTTTGATAGCCCACTAGCAAGGCTTGGAGTGCGGCTATGGCCAAAAAGCTGTAGGCCAAAATTGAAATCAAGATATGCGACTGTAAGCTTAGGGGTACAAAAATAGTCGCCTTTGTGCTGCTACTAGTAAGCGCTACTAGTAATGTAATAGCTGAAATGGGAAACAGAGCTAAATAAAGACTGTGAACGGGTTTTTGTAGATTGCTAAAATATACCAAGCCATTAATCACTAAAGCCAGCAAGGCGATTATTTTCGTAAGACTAAGGTCAAGCCCGCCATCTTTTGAAAGTAATTGAAATGCAGCAACAGCATGAAGCACAATAGCAGCTAGAGTTATGGTTTGAAGTAAATTATTCTTCAGTCCGTCTCGATTAAAAAGTGCTAATAGGGTTGCTATCCATCCAATGATATAAAGTGAGATAGCACCTAAGCCAAATGCAAAGGTAGTCATAATCTTATCCGTATGTAATTGAAGCTAAGTTTGGCATATTAAGGGCTATAGGTGAAGTGTAGTGCTCAATTACTGATATAATGAATTAACAAATTAAACGTTTTGGAAGAAAAGATGGCAATGTTTGAAAACTTAAGTGAACGGTTATCCCTAAGTCTAAAAAAAATCTCAGGGAAAGCCAGTTTAAGTGAAAGTAATATCCAAGAAACCCTGCGAGAAGTGCGCGTAGCACTTTTGGAAGCGGATGTTGCATTGCCAGTTGTTAAAGACTTTATCGAACTAGTCAAACAGCGTGCCGTTGGCACTGAGGTTAGTAGTAGCCTAAACCCAGGCCAGCAATTCCTTAAGATTGTTCAGGCCGAGCTTGAATCGGTGATGGGAGAGAAAAATGAATCCCTTAGCCTAAATGCCCAGCCACCTGCGGTGATATTAATGGCGGGTTTACAGGGTGCGGGTAAAACCACCTCCGTAGCCAAGTTATCCCGTTACCTTTCTGAGCGTGAAAAGAAAAAAGTGATGGTGGTGTCTGCCGATGTCTATCGGCCAGCAGCCATTGAGCAATTAAAAACCCTAGCCTCTGAGGTTGGTGCTGAATTTTTTCCTAGCTCATCCGATCAAAAACCCACCCAAATTGTTAGCGATGCTATTGCGGCGGCAAAAACTCATTTTGCAGATGTCCTGATTGTTGATACTGCGGGTCGTTTGGCTATAGATGAACCGATGATGGATGAAATCAAACAGGTTCATCAGGTTGCAAATCCGATTGAGACGCTATTTGTAATTGATGCAATGATTGGTCAAGACTCAGTAAACACAGCAAAAGCATTTAATGAGGCGCTTCCTTTAACGGGTGTTATTTTGACTAAGGTTGATGGTGATGCAAGAGGCGGTGCTGCTTTATCGGTTCGCCATGTCACGGGTAAGCCAATTAAATTTTTAGGTGTGGGTGAAAAAACTGATGCCCTAGAGCCGTTTCATCCTGAGCGAATTGCATCACGCATCCTAGGGATGGGCGATGTACTCAGTCTTATCGAAGATGTAGAGCGCAAGGTTGATAAGAAAAAAGCAGAAAAGTTTGCTAAAAAAGTCGCTAAAGGAAAGCGCTTTGATCTTGAAGATTTACGAGAGCAGCTTCAGCAGATGAAGCAGCTAGGCGGCATGGAAAGTATGTTGGATAAGCTTCCGGGAATGGGAAATATGGCACAAATGACTCACCAGAAAGATATGTCGGGTCAATTCAGCAAGATGGAATACATCATAGATTCTATGACGCCCAAAGAGCGCTCCAACCCCGATATCTTAAATGGTTCTCGCAAAAGACGAATAACTCAGGGTTCTGGCACTACTATTCAAGATTTGAATCGTCTGCTAAAGCAGCATAAGCAAATGGGTAAGATGATGAAGAAAATGAAGGGTAAAGGTATGCAAAATATGATGCGTGGCTTGGGTGGCGGTATGCCACCTGGCGGTGGATTACCTCCTGGCGGTTTTCCAAAGTTTTAGGTCATACAAAATTCAAATTTAGCCCCAAAAAAAGCAGCTCAATAAATAGGTTTCCTTTCCGCATTATTTCGCGTAATATACCGCGCCTTTCCTAGGGTCGTAGCAGTTATTCGTGGTGCGATGTCAGGGCGGGATTAAATAGACAATTTGGGGCGTAAAAAAACGTCCAAAAATAGGGTATCAGTAAATGGTAACAATTAGATTGGCACGCGGTGGTTCAAAAAAACGTCCGTTCTTCCACATTACGGTTTCAGATTCGCGTAAGGCACGTGATGCTCGTTACATCGAGCGTATTGGATTTTTTAATCCTATCGCGCGCGGTGGTGAAGAGCGTTTACGCATTGACTTGGATCGCGCTAACTACTGGCAAGGCCAGGGTGCTCAGGTAAGTGATCGAGTAACCTCGCTTTTGAAAGAGGCTGCTAAGCTAGCAGCATAAGAGGTTTAACCCAATGAGCAATAACTCAATTGTTCAGGGAACCCTCATTATTGGGCGCATCACTGCGGTTTTCGGTGTGCGCGGCTGGGTGAAAGTCATTTCTTTTACCGAGCAACCAGAAAAGATTTTTGATTATCAGCCATGGCAGGTTGATAAGCAGGGTCGCTTTCAAACCATTGAAGTGGATGAATGGAAAGTTCATGGTGATGGATTGGTAGCGCGCCTTAAAGGTATTGAAGATCGCGACATTGCACGTGAATGGTGTCAATTAGACATCAGAGTTGGACAAGATGCTCTCCCAGATTTGCAAGATAGTGATTATTATTGGCATCAACTTCAGGGCCTCGTGGTTTATAACCATTATGGAGACAGTATCCAGAGGTTGGGTAAGGTCTCTTCGATGCTAGAGACCGGCGCTAATGATGTGATAGTTGTCACTGGTGATGCCGAGAGTATAGATCGTAACGAACGGTTAATACCCTACGCAAAACAATATGTCACAAATGTGGATTTAGAGTCGCAGAAAATTGATGTTGTCTGGGATCCTGATTTTTAATAAATCGGTTATTTAACGGAGGTCTGGTTATGAAAATAGCGTTGATTACTCTGTTTCCAGAAATGTTTGAGGCTCTCACTGGCTACGGTATTAGTGGTCGTGCGGTTAATCAGGGGTTGGTAGAGATTTCTAGCTTTAATCCTAGAGATTTTACCCATGACCCTCATGCAACAGTAGATGATCGCCCCTATGGCGGTGGTCCAGGCATGGTTATGATGATTGAGCCGCTTCGCAAAGCGATTAATGCGGCAAAAGATTGGATACAAGGCGAACCCTTAGTGGTTTACCTTTCGCCTCAGGGCAAGGTTCTGCAGCAGAGTGCAGTTAACCAATTTGCAACACAGCAGTCATTAATTTTGATTGCCGGTCGCTACGAAGGTATTGATGAGCGCTTAATTGAGCTCGAAGTGGATCAAGAGTGGTCCATTGGTGATTATGTGTTGAGTGGGGGTGAATTGCCTGCCATGGTGTTTATGGATGCACTTATAAGGCAGCTGCCAGGTGCTCTAGGGCATAAAGAGTCAGCAAGTCAGGATTCATTTGCTGAAGGGATTTTAGATTGTCCACATTACACGAGGCCGGACAAATACGAAGGCTTAGATGTACCGGAGGTTTTACTCTCTGGTAATCACGAAAAAATTAGACAATGGCGGCTTAAGCAGTCGCTGTTAAGAACGAAGCAAAGAAGACCAGATTTATTGGATAGGCTTGAGCTCGATGATGAGCAAAAAGCCCTTCTTAAGGAATGAGAGTAATGCGCTGGCAGACGATGGCAAAGGATAAGCCATCCTCTCTGTACAGAGCTCTAAATCAGGTGGCTTGCCACCAACCAATGTATATTGAGGAGCAAAAAAATGTCAAATAAGACGCCTATTATCGCTGCAATTGAAAAAGAGCAGATGGATAAGAAAATCCCTGAGTTTGGACCAGGTGATACAGTTTCAGTCAAGGTAAAAGTAAAAGAAGGCAGTCGTGAAAGACTTCAGGCCTTTGAAGGTGTTGTTTTAGCNNCGTAACCGTCAGCTTAATTCAGCTTTTACTGTTCGTAAAATTTCAAATGGTATTGGTGTGGAGCGTACGTTCCAGACTTACAGTCCCTTAGTGGATAGCATTGAAGTTAAGCGTCGTGGTGCGGTACGTCGAGCTAAACTTTACTATCTTCGTGACCGCTCAGGAAGATCAGCAAGAATTAAAGAAAAACTTGCTAAGTAACTATCTTAAAAGGCGACCTAACAGGTCGCCTTTTTTTTAATCTTTTTTTCACCTTCCTTTCAGTAATTTCCTCAGAAAATACCGTTGATAGAGTCTATGCTTAAGTCATTGTAGTAGAGCGAGGTAGGTGTTTCCTTTAGTAATGCCTGCTATTCATAGATGAGTTAATGACGAGGGCAAAGGGATGTTTTATACTCATGTTAATAAAATGGGTGCAGGATGCATAATAAGTTGCTCCTGCCCATTAATTTCAATTAATTTTACTGCTGGCATGGGTGAATAAACTGATGCATATTCTAATTGTTGATGACCATGCTTTTGTTTGCGCAGGGCTAAAGGCTACCCTGCTTGATACCTTGGATGATGTTCAGGTAACTACTACCGAAAGAGGTGAAGAGGTACTCACAATATTAGGTAGAGAGGAAATTGATCTAATTATCTTAGATTTATTTATGCCCGGTGGATATGGTGGTTTTGGGCTTATAGGTTTGCTTCATGAGCGATACCCCTGTCTACCAATTATTGTTCTCTCAGCATCAGAAAATTCAACACATATCAGAAAGTGTTTTGAACTAGGTGTTACAGGATTTGTCACAAAATCTGCGCCCAAAGAGGCATTGATTGAGGCTATTGGCAAGGCATGTGTTGGTGAGCGTTATGTACCAAAATATCTTATTGAATCTGTTGCTGAGGTGGCCCGTGTTTTTGACGAAGTAGATTCTGGTGTTAATGTTGAAATTATTGCTGAGTTAATTACCGACAGGCAATTTGATATTTTGAGTTGCATTAGTAGAGGTCACTCAAATAAACAAATCGCTCGCGAATTAGAGCTTTCCGAAAACACGGTCAAGGTTCATGTGAGTGCAATGTTAAAATCATTAGGCCTAAGCAATCGAACTCAGGCTGGTATTTTGGGGCAAAAATTAGGTCTAGCAGAGTCTGTGGATATTGAGGCGGGCGGATATAGCTAAAATGTTGATGACGATGGCGTCCAATAAGAAAAATAGAGCAATATTAAAAGCGTAGCTTTTTGAGGAAGTAATAAGTGAGATGTAATTTGTCAAAGCTATCATTGCTAATGATGAGTTTGTTGTCTTCGATTGAGGTTTTTTCTGATCAAGGGCTACTAACAGAAGAAGATGTATTTGCAGAAATTGATTCGGTTACTGGCGTAACTCATCTTAAGCAGTCATTAAGTCAGGTTCCAGCCGCTGTCACTATCATTGATAGACGTACCATAGAGGCCTCAACTGCTCTTAATTTGGTAGATTTATTTCGTTTAGTGCCTGGATTTCAGGTGTATTTCGTTCATGGTAATAAACCGAGCGTAACCTATCATGTGCCTGGTGGAGAATATTCGCGACGATTAGAAGTAAAAGTTGACGGGCGCTCTGTTTATGAGCCGCTGTTATCATCGGTAGAATGGAATACCTTAGGTATTGATATCGATGATATTGAATATATAGAAGTGGTTCGTGGCTCAAATACAGCCACAGATGGGAGTAATGCGTTTATTGCATCTTTTAATATAGTGACGCGCTCTCCATTGGCGGATGCAGGCACTAAATTCAGTGTTCAACATGGTAATCAGGGAATCAAAAGTCGAGCAATTTCACTGTCATCTCAATTTAGTCAATTCGCCACTCGGACAACCTTAAAAGCCAGCAAAAATGAGGGTTTTGAAGGTTTTGATGGAAAAGAAATTGATGATTCGGCTGACACACTCACTCTTAGATTCCAGGGGCTATGGACACCTACGGTAACGGATAGTATTAATTTTCAGTTAGGAGTCGGTGATACTAAGACTACCATAGGGCCTAATGACTATCATGAGCGGCATTGGAAAAGTAAATATCAACATTTTAATTGGAAGCGCATTGCTAATGAGCGAAGTGATATTGAGTTAGTGCTTTATCACAATGAAATTGACTTTGTAGATAATGATGATATGTGGACCGTCCAGACCGTCGTTGATCAGTTTGACCTAAATCAGGATGGGGTATTTCAAAATGAGGGATATGATTATCCTATAGAAATCAAGAAAATATTATTACAGTATCCAGAAAACAAAAATGAGATTATTGGTAGATCAACTTATGCTCATTTCTCTGATCGTTGGGATGCTGAATTAAGGTCGAATATTTATCGATGGGATAATTTGCGAGTGCATCTAACGATGGGCAGTCGTTATGATAGCTTTAAAACTGAATTGTTTTTGGGTGGTCCGGGGCAGGTCAGTCAAGTGAGTAACCGATTTAATACTAATTTTGAGTGGACTCCTTCCAATAGATTAACGTTCAACTATGGTAATGCGATTGAAAAAATAAGAAATAAAAACCATTCCTATTCATATCGGGCTGCTGCCAATTATCAGTTCTCAAAAAAACATTTATTTCGAATAGCTAGTAGTCAAAGTTACCGAGACCCAACACTTTTAGAAATGAATCAAAACTCGATCTATACCTACGATAATCAGGATGAGGCGATTCTTCTTTATACACGTGTTTTGTCAGATGATGATATTACCAATGAGAAGCAGGTTAGTCGTGAGGTAGGTTATTTAGGGTTATTTGATGATAAAAACTTATCTCTTGATATTCGTCTTTTTAAAGAGCGATTTTCTAATTTGATTGGGGAGCGCAGGCAAGTTTTTATTGGCCCTTTCCAGGATACTGTTAATGTTATTGATAATGTTAGCAATATAGAGCTGAAAGGTTTTGAATGGCATCTTCAATATAAGCCCACAAACCAAGTGCTAGTGAGTTTAAATCATAGCTACACAGAGGTTAAGGGGCAGATTCTCGACAATATCGATTCTGCGGGTGAATTTTCCTATTTGTGTGTCGTAGAGGACAATAACGAATACTGTGATTTAAAAAATAGTGTGCCAAAAAATATGCTCAATCTACTTGCAAGCTATAAGTTTCCAAGCGGCCTAATGTTGAGTGGTTCCTATCATTTCAAAGCAGGTTATAGTCCCGAAACTAAGGAACCTGCCTCACCGAATTACTCACGGTTTGATTTAAAAGCTTCCAAGCGTTGGATAAATAGTAGTAACTGGCTGGAATTATCCTTAACTGCACAAAATCTTACGGGTGATTATGAAGAGCATTTTCGATTTAACAAATTTGGGAGTGTCTATGTGCTTGGGTTAAGAATTGGGTCTAACTAATTTATATTTGGAGAGGTAAAACTTTTTGAAGCAGATTAAGTGAATGCACAAAATTATTCAAATAAGAATAAATATTGAGAAAATAAGCAAGACTTTTACCTTTGCCTGTTTTTGTGTGCTTACGTATTTTTTAGTCTTATCTGCCAATGTTAATGCCGCTAATAATCAGCATAGTCAAAGGGATGCATTATTTGTACTGAGCAAAGATAGCACAAGCTATACCAATGTTGTTGATCTGATTGTTGCAAATTGGGATAAAAATAATACACACAGTATTGTTTTGAAAGAAGAGCAACAAAAATTAGTAAACTTGGTTGATAAAACCGATATTGTTATCAGTCTTGGAACCAGTGCCGCTGAGACTGTGTTTAAGAATAAGTCTAAAAAACCGCATATCGTAACGTTAATAACCGAAAGTTCATTTGATAGTTTAGCCAAGCAGTATTTTGGCACTAAAGCCGTTGCGTTAGCTGCGGGTATTAGTCCCATACTCTTGGATCAGCCTTTTGAACGAAAAATTGCGCTGGCCAAAAAGTTATTGCCAAAAGTTAGTCGCGTGGGCGTTATGTTGGGTTCGGCAACAAAAGAAAAAATTACAATCTATAATAATTCTATTATAGATAGAAAGATGAACCCGCAAACATTAATTATTGATGCTGACAAGAACCCAATCCGTCAGCTTGATCCAATCATTAAACAAAGCGATATATTTATCCCTGTTGCCGACAGTCATCTTATTAATGTCACCACTGCGAAATGGATTTTACAGTTGAGTTATCGATACCGAGTCCCTGTTATTGGCTACTCTTCAAATTTTGTTGATGCGGGTGCTTTGGCCTCTGTTTATTCGTCTGCTGAAGGTGTTGCAAAGCAGACTATCGAACTATTAGATACTATTTTTAAAGACGACTATATTCATAGCATACATCTGCCTAAATACTGTACTGTGAAATTTAACACGAACGTGGCTTGGTACTTAAATTTAAAAATACCTGATGGGCTTGTAATCGACGCCGATAAGTGTGTGTTATGAAACTTCCTTTTGAACATAATAGTATTTCTAGCCGATTAATCGTGACAGGGCTTTTGCCATTGGCGCTTCTTAGTATTCTGATGGCCTTTTATTTTATCTCTAATCAGCGTGCAGAAATGTTAAGTAATTTGCATGATACTGGACATATTGCTGTCCGCCAGGTGTCACAAAGTACTGCGTTTGCGCTGTATTCGGGTGATCGAAAAAGACTAGATTCATTGAGTTATGCAACCCTAGAAACTCCTTCCGTTGAGGGCATTGTGTTTTATAGCTATAAAGATAATGAACGATTAAAAATTGGGAGTGTCGGACCATTAAAGGGAGAAATACCTCCAAATATTGATGCCAGCGTTCCTTTCCAAATAGGCGGCTATTGGTATTTTTATTCAGAAATAATATCTGAACGTGCACCCATAATGGACTTTGAAGATGTCATTGAATATGAACCTGAAAAAATCGGATGGGTACTTGTTGCCCTAAGTGACGAAATTCTTCATCAAAAAGAACAAAGTTTTATTATTACTGCTGCGACGGTGGTTTTATTTAGCTTATTACTCGCTTTTTGGCTATCTATACGTATCAGTCGCACCGTTTCAGAGCCATTAGAAAGTCTTAAAGATGTTGTTGGTAAAATGGAGCTTGGAGACCTTAATCCTGTGGCAAGTGAAACGGGAATTTCCGAGTTGGCTAAATTGGGGCGCGGCATTAATGGGTTGGCGGACAGTGTTCGTGAATCCAACCAATTGTTGCAAAGTGAAATTGATCAAGCAACTCAAGAGCTCAAAAAGACGTTAGCTGATCTTGAGGAGGCAATGCGAACTAAGGATCAGTTTTTAGCTAGAATGAGTCATGAACTTAGAACGCCTTTAACTGCTGTTCTTGGGTTTTCTAAAATACTGCACGAAGAGACAAACGAGCTGAAACGTATTGAGCAGCTAGGTGTGATTCAGCGATGCTCAAAGGTTCTTCTTACAATGATTGATGATGTTTTGGATTTTTCTCGTGCAGAACGAAGTGGCTTTACGCTTAACATTGTTACCTTTGAGCTTGATAAGTTAGTGGGAGATTTAAATTCGTTATTTACCCTTGAGGCAAATAAACAAAACCTTAGCTTTAATGTACATCTCGATAATGAGATACCAAATAATTTATATGGTGACCCAGTTCGATTGGCCCAAATTATTAGTAACTTACTTAATAATGCAATCAAGTTTACTGAGTCAGGGTCGGTAGCGGTCTCTATAACCACTCAACAAGTAAAACCCGAGAATATAGTTTTACAGTTTGTTATTACGGATACTGGAAAAGGGATATCTAAGCGAAAAATACCCAGCCTTTTTGATCCGTTTACTCAGGAAGATATTTCTATTAACCGTCTTTATGGTGGCAGTGGTCTTGGATTATCAATTGCTAAGCGTCTTGTCGGTGCAATGGGTGGCGATATCACTATTGAAAGTGAAGTGAATAAGGGAACAACAGTTACCTTTACCTGTGAGTTTACAAGCAACGAAAACGCGCTTGCGGAACAGCAGACTATAGGTGTCAATCAGCAGTTAGATGGGAATATGTTATCTGGTGTCAGTATTTTGATTGCTGAGGATAATGAGTTTAATCAGCAGCTTTTAGTCAAACTTATAGAGCAACATGGTGCGGTTTGTCATGTGGCCACTAATGGTCAAGAAGCTATTAACATGTCAGCGACTGGTTCTTTTGACTTGATTCTTATGGATCTTCATATGCCAATCATGGATGGTAAGGAAGCAACTAAAATCATTGTAAAGAATGTAACCAGTCCGCCTATTATAGCATTGACAGCAGATATAACTAATTTAGTGAAGAACAAATTAATTGAGGCGGGAGCAAAAAGTGTTCTGCAAAAACCGCTTGATGAAATTAAATTAATCAATGAGATTTTAAATGTTTTGGATCAACAATCAGAACTTTCTCATTTGTCTGGTGAGGGGATGCTTTCTTCAGTAATCCCAGTTGCAGATTTAAAAAAAGAGATCGAAAAAAATCTAGATAATCTTGAAGCCAGCTTGCGAAACAGTGATCAGGCTGCAATAAGGTCATTGCTTCATGATCTGATGGGGTTTTGTGGGTTATATGGTATATCTGAAATACGCGATTTAGTTATTGATTTGAAGAACTTGGAGATTAATTCAGGTCCTAAAAGCTTCGAGATAATAAAAGTTATACGTCAATATATGATGACATCGGATAAATTCAAAACTGCCGACCCATTACAAAAGGTTTAGTACGTTCGTATTAACGCATCAGTGTCATATTAATTTAGTATATTATGTTCTAAATTTACTAATACAGGGTCAACTGTCCCAGTAGGAAGCATTAAATGGATTTACATTGGTTAGCAAGCACAATCCCCAACACCATTGTTTAGTCTCTGTAGTTTCATCTTCTCGGTCAAAAAATTTGTTCGATGGATGTCGGGGCTGTTGTTTCATGGTAGTCATCTTATGGCAACAGGGTAGTTGCTATGTACCATAGACGGTACAGGTTGATTCTGTTATTTACTCCCTCTTTAAACCTCGCTCCCGCGGGGTTTTTTTTATCAAAGATAATCTTTGTATAAAACTTACAAGAATCTCTTCTCTCTAAGCCGTATCCGTCATAGACTGTTACAAACTTTTATTTGGATGTTTATGAAAAAATCTAAGTCCAACCAGGATGCCTTTGCAGAGCGAGAAGCATCTAAATATGAAAATCCTATTCCGAGTCGAGAATTTATTTTAGATTTTTTGGAGCAAAGTATTGGCCCATTGACTCATGAGGCTATCTGTAAGGCTTTAGAGCTTTCTGATACTGATCAGGTTGAAGCCATGCGCAGACGACTCAATGCTATGGAGAGAGACGGCCAGCTTGCATGCAATCGACGAGGCGGTTTTGGCACTCTTGGTAAGCTAAATTTAGTGAAGGGTCGCGTGATCGGTCATGCTGAGGGTTATGGTTTTGTAGCGCCGCTAAGCGGAGAGGGCGATGATATTTACCTCTCTAGTGCCCAGATGCGTCGGGTTTTTGATGGCGATATTGTTCTCGTAAGAATTGCAGGCTGGGATCGTCGTGGCCGACCAGAAGGGTCCTTAGTTGACATTGTAGAGCGCTCGACACAGCAACTTGTGGGTCGTCTTTTTCGTGAAAGTGGAATTAACTTTGTGCGGCCAGATAACCCCAGAATTAGCCAGGACATTTTAATTACCGGCGAGCGTCCCTGTGCTGCAGAGCCTGGTCAAATTGTAGTCGTAGATATCTTAGAACCGCCTACACGAAATAATTTACCCGTTGGGTTTGTATCTGAAGTACTAGGTGAGCATTTGGATCCTGGTATTGAAATTGATATGGCAATCCGTAACTATGGTATTCCTCATCAGTGGCCGGACGAGTTGATAGCAGAAACTGATAAAATTCCGTCTGAAATCACCCATTGTGACCATAGAATTGATCTAAGATCTGTTCCACTTATTACCATTGATGGCGAAGATGCCAGAGACTTTGATGATGCAGTGTTTTGTCAGCCACTAGAAGGCGGCGGCTGGAAGTTAATTGTTGCTATTGCTGATGTGTCGCATTATGTCGGTGTTGGCTCGGCACTTGATAAAGAGGCGTTTTCTCGGGGTAACTCTGTTTATTTCCCTAACCATGTTGTTCCCATGCTTCCGGAAAAGCTATCAAATGGCTTATGCTCTCTGAATCCTTCTGAGGACCGATTCTGCATGGTCTGTGAAATGCAGATTAGTCACAAAGGGCTTATTGAGGGTTACCAGTTTTTCGAAGCCGTTATGCATTCTCATGCTCGCATGACATATACTCAGGTTGCCCAAATAGTTTCAGAGAAAAACCAACAGGAAGATTCTGCCGTCAGGCAACAATTTTCAGCCATATTGCCCCAGGTTGACGCCTTACAGAGTCTTGCACAACAGTTACAAAAACGTCGCAGTCAGCGTGGCGCTATTGATTTTGATACCCAAGAAACCCGTATTCTATTTGATAGTAAGCGCAAAATTAGTCAAATTATTCCCGTTGATCGAACCGATGCTCACCGCTTAATTGAAGAATGCATGCTGTGTGCTAACTTATGTGCCGCAGAATTCTTACAAAAGTCAAAATTACCCGCCCTGTATCGTGTTCATGAGGGTCCCAGTGAGGAGCGCTTATTGTCCGTTCGTGACTTTTTAGGTGAATTGGGTATTGGTCTAGGGGGTGGTGATGATCCATTGCCAATGCATTATAGGCAGGTGTTAAATGGTGTTAAACATCGCGATGATGCACAGATTATTCAGTCTGTATTATTAAGATCAATGAGCCAGGCAGTGTATCAATGTGAAAATTTAGGTCACTTTGGGTTGGCGTTTGATGCCTATACCCATTTCACTTCACCCATTCGAAGATATTCGGATCTGTTGGTTCATCGTGCTATTCGTAGTCTAATAAAAAGTGGCAAAAAATCGCCACATATTCGTCGACCTGATCATTCTTTAGTTAATGATAAGCAAGTTTTTTATCCCTATGAATTGGGTTCTCTCGAAGAGGTGGGTCAGCATCTTTCGGTGACTGAGCGTCGTGCCGACGAGGCTACAAGAGATGTGGTTAATTGGCTGAAATGCGAATTTCTTATGGATCGTGTTTCAGAGCAGTATACCGGTGTTGTCAGTGCGGTAACTGGTTTTGGCTTATTTGTTATGCTGGATGAATTGATGGTTGAGGGGCTGATTCATGTCACCGGCTTGCCAAAGGATTACTATCATCATGAAGCCACACAGCATCGTATGGTTGGTGAAAGAACGGGAAGAGTCTTTCGCTTAGGTCAAAAAGTTCGCGTTCAGGTTGTTCGTGTTAATTTAGAAGAAAGAAAGATTGATTTTGAGCTTATAGACACTGGCTCAAAGGAAACTAAAAATCCTAAGTCAAAATCGACTAAAAAACAGCATGATGAAAAGCCCAAAAAAAATAGGGCCAAGAAATCACTCAAAAGTCGACGTAAGCCCGCTGGTAAGGGGAGTAATGCGGGAACTAAACGTAAGCGAAAATCTCGGCGTTAGGCTTTGACATGTATGGGAATTAACTCATTGAGTAAGGCACCGATATAATCAATAAATACTGTGCCTATATCATGGGAATAAAAATCGGCATCACTACTACCAAGTGCGAGTATGCCAAAGGGTTCCGATGAATTTAAAGGAAGCGCAATTACTGAGGCTACATTGCTGGCTGATTGCTCAAAGAGAAACTTGATTTGCTCTTCTTGCAGGGCCCCACTGACGGCTTTTTGTGCGCTTAAAAGACTACTAATTTTTGATTTTGCGTCTTCTTCTGAGACCACATTAGCTGCGGTTTTTGATGCGAATAATCCCTTATCTATGAGAGTGAGACTATAAAACTCAGTATTAAAGTCATTTTTAAGGCTAGTATCTAGCGCCGCTATCAAGCTATTAAGGTCCTCAGCCTGTATAAGCTGAAGCACTAGCTGATTGGTTTTAGCCAGTAATTGATCATTATTTTTTGCAGTCTCAATCAACTGTTCTACCTGACCGCTCAAGGCCTTATTTTTATCGCGCATAATAGTGATTTGGCGTTCAACTAATGAAATAGCTTTACCGCTATCATGGGAGAGGTTAATAGCCTCTAGAACATCTGGATTTTCTTCGAAAAAATTGGGATGGCCAATTAAATAATCACGCACTAAATGCAATTCTTTTGCCTGTGCTTTTTTAGTGGTCATAATTTAATTTTTCCGTGAAAAACAGTTTCTGCGGGACCAGTCATAAGTATAGGCTGGTCCTCTCCCTGCCACTCAATGGTCAGCTTGCCGCCCAGCAGTTGAATCTCAATAATACTATCGACTAAGCCCTGCTTTATAGCCGCCACAGCGGCCGCACAGGCACCAGACCCGCAGGCTTGAGTTTCACCCACGCCGCGTTCATAAACCCGTAGCGCCAGTTTTTGGCGATCGATTATCTGCATAAAGCCTACATTGACACTTTCTGGAAACATTTGATGTGCCTGCATCATTGAGCCGATGGTTTTTACATCCGTGTTATTTATATCTTCAACTTGAAGCACTGCGTGAGGATTGCCAACCGAAAGAGCAGCTATCAGCAGGTTGCTGTTGTCGATATCAACACTATATAGGTCATTCTGTTGCTCAGATAGTAAGGGGATATCTGCAGGAATAAAGCTTGGTGCACCCATATTAGCGGTGATCATATTTTTGGAATTGGAATGAATTTCCATAACCCGATTTTTGGTCTGTATGCGTACAGTTTTTTTACCAGAAAGCTGCTGATCTGCGATGTATCGCCCAATGCAACGTGCGCCATTGCCACATTGCTCCACCTCAGAACCATCGCAATTAAATATGCGGTAGTTAAAATCAAT
>ENA-UZWV01007185-UZWV01007185.1-metagenome-genome-assembly--contig:-Day-3-1m-contig-7185_pt1 | contig 17989 bp, 18 predicted proteins | sample MGYA00260342_ERZ794902 | MGnify/ENA metagenome assembly ERZ794902
TTTTGCAAAAGTGGGACGAAGCGAATGCAGCCATTGATGCACAGTGCAGCGAACGGCTGCATCGAGCCCAACTCGGTCATTGTGATTTCCTGCTCCGCGCGCTCGCAGCGCGAAGATTGTCGCAGGCGCATAAGACTCTGTGCCGCCGTGCAGCAGGAAATCCAGCCATTCATGCAGGCCGCAGCATGGATTGGTGCTCGGATTCACAGGTCGCGGAGAAAGTGCAGCTTTGCTGCGGTTGTGTGTTGGTCAGCTTCTGACGTTGTGCAGTATTTTACTGTTTGGCTATCATAGGTCTCAGCTTTCCCATGGAAGCTGTCTACAGGTTGAAACCAGATGGTCCACGAACAACCGTTGCCGCGTCGACTGGAAACGGTTTGGTTGGAACACAGCGTAGATGTCGCGTTTGGGCGATGTCACGTAATCAGACAACACCGCTTGCAGCTCTTGGTTTTTGATATGCTCGGCAACGTAGAAGATGGGTAGAATTGCGATGCCAACGCCCTCTAATGCCGCACGACATAGTATATCTCCAGAATCTGACTTGAAGTTCCCGCTCAAACCGACTTGGCCGTGCTGACCTGCCGCGTCCTGATAGCGCCATTCGTGCAGCCCGCTGTTTCCAGTGAACGCCAACACATTGTGGTGCATCAGATCATCTGGTTTCTGCGGGGTGCCGTGTGCTTCAAGATAACTTGCGCTTGCGCATATCACAAAAGGGCAAGACGCCATGCGCCTCGCTATAAGTGATGTGTCTTTGAGTGACCCAATCCGCACAGCGAGATCGAATCCTTCGTTCACGATATCAACGAAACGTTCGTCCAAGCTGACATCCAGTTCAACTTCGGGATATTCCGCCGCAAAAGACGCAATCGATTGCCCAAAATATTTGATCCCTAAACTCTGCGGAAAACTGATCTTCAAGGGTCCTCTTGGGCGCGATTTCAACTCGTAAATCTGTTCTTGCGCCTCTTGCAAATCCTCCAACGCCCGCGCCGCACGTTCATAGTAAACCGCGCCCTCTTCAGTGACAGAGACGCTTCGCGTTGTGCGGTTGAGCAGCTTGACCTGTAAATCTTGTTCAAGGTTCTGGACCTGCTTGGACACAGCCGAGCTGGTAATGCCCAACGCGCGCGCGGCACCCGCAAAGCTTTCAGCCTTAACAACGGCAATGAAGACGCCAACGCGTGACACATGATCCATCTGCATTATCAACCTAATGGAATGAGTTATCTTCCAAGTGCGAGTATTATCAAATCCATGGCAACATGCAATCCCCGCTTCAACAGACACAAACAAATATGGAGCAAGACAATGACACAGCAAACCAACCCAAACTACGGCGCACTCATCACCCGCATATCCCTTGGGGGCATCCTCTTGTCCCACGGGCTTTTGAAAGTGCTCATCTTTACTATCCCCGGCACCGTGGGATATTTTGCCAGCCTCGGGTTACCCGCAATCGCTGCCTACCTCACTATCTTTGCGGAAATCGTAGGCGGTACTGCAATCCTGTTGGGCCTCTACACACGCTTGGCCTCGCTTCTCTCGATACCACTGCTGCTGGGTGCGCTTTGGGCACATGCAGGCAACGGTTGGGTCTTCAGCTCAGAAGGTGGCGGTTGGGAATTCCCGTTGCTGCTCGTGGTTCTTGCAGCTGCTGTCGCGGTTCAGGGAAATGGCCCGTTCGCACTGCGTAAACTGCCGATAATCGACGGTTTCATCCCACAATCTTTGCGGGCTTAACGCGAACCTCTTGCGGAAATCAGAAAGCCAAGATCATGTCAAACTTCTCATGTTCGCCGTTGCTGAAGAACGCTTTGGACTGGATCTCTTGCCCTCACACCGAGGATGAGCCGCCATTTTGGGTCTACAATGGTAAGGTGGCAGCCCTTGGTTCAGTCGTTCTCGGCAGGCCACGGTCCACCAATTGATTTTGACGGCACGCGCAATGACCGAGCCGTCTCAAATGAATGAAAGGAATACGCTATGAGTTGGAATCCTTCAATTGAACCAACCTGTCCCGGCGCAGATGACATCGATGCTATCGAAACACTGATCGTGCCTAGAGCGCGAGACATTGGAGATTTCGAGGTCCGACGCGCACTCCCATCAACCAGACGACAAATGGTGGGCCCATTCGTGTTCTTTGATCAAATGGGTCCCGCTGAGTTTATCACAGAACAAGGCATCGACGTCCGTCCACACCCCCATATCGGATTGGCAACCGTGACCTATCTTTACAAGGGAGAGTTTCAGCACCAAGATTCCCTTGGCACCAACCAGATGATTTACCCCGGCGAGGTGAATTGGATGATCGCTGGTAACGGAGTCACCCATTCAGAACGCACAAGTGCCCAAACCCGCAAAGGCCCAAGCAGCTTGTTTGGGATTCAGACATGGGTGGCTTTGCCGGAAGAAGCCGAAGACATCGATGCAGACTTCGAGCATCACAAAGAGGGAGCTCTCCCCTTCATCGAGGGTGAAGGAAAGCAGGTTCGTCTCATTCTTGGCAATGCATGGGGCGAACGTGCCCCAACCAAGACATTCTCCGAGATGTTTTACGCGGATGCCGCCCTAGAGGCCGGTGCCTTGCTGCCAATGCCCAACGACCATGAGGATCGTGGCATCTACGTTACTGATGGGTCGATTGAAGTCGCTGGCGACACGTTTCAATCCGGTCAAATGATGGTGTTCCGTCCCGGTGATGCCATCACCGTCAAGGCTGGCCCAGCTGGTGCACGGCTAATGTTGCTCGGTGGCGAGACACTGAACGGACCACGTCACATCTGGTGGAATTTTGTCGGGTCTTCGAAAGACAAGATCGAAGCCGCTAAGGAAGCATGGGCCGCAGGTGATTGGGAACATGGACGGTTTCAACTCCCCCCATCAGACAATGACGAATTCATACCTTTGCCCGACTAATTGAAGGCCACGCCTTTGTCTGACGCAGGTGCACGACATAACCAATATCCAATGAAAGATTAGTAACATGAATATTGATCAACACACGACGCAACAAGGTGACATAAGCCTAAACATTCGCCACGCCAAAGATCGTGGGCAAGCCGACTTTGGCTGGCTTAAGTCAGCCCATAGTTTCAGCTTTGGGAATTACCATGACCCTCAGCGTATGGGATTTGGAAATCTGCGTGTTATCAACGATGATATTGTCGAAGGTGGCAAAGGGTTTGGTCAGCATCCACACCAAAACGCCGAGATCTTTTCCTATGTTTTAGGCGGCGCTCTTGAACACAAGGACTCTTTGGGTAACGGATCGGTCGTCAGCGCGGGCGGCGTTCAATATATGAGCGCAGGATCCGGGGTGACCCATTCCGAGTTCAACCCGTCTTCGACTGACGAAATGCGTTTTTTGCAGGTTTGGCTATTGCCCGCGACGCAGAACACCAAGCCCGCCTATGATACCATTGATCTGACAAACGACGACAAGAGTGGAAAACTCAAACTGTTCCTTTCCCCAGATGGCCGCGATGGCTCCATGACCACCCAAGCAGACGCAAGTGTCTATGCGGCGACATTGGATGGCGACCAAGCCATCAGCACTGATTTGAGAGCTGGGCACAAAGGTTGGGTGCAGGTTGCTGACGGATCTCTAAACGTGAATGGTATCCCTTTGTCAAAGGGCGACGGCCTTGCCATTGACGGAAGCGGCTCGCTGACGTTTGACCAAGGAAAAGCTGCGGAGATCTTGTTCTTTGATCTGGCCCAACAAGCCCAATTAATAGATCTGGTGGCATGTTCGTGCTACCAGATCGATTTCGACGCTTGTTTTGGCATTGCCAGAAAATGGGCACGCGAAGACCCACGACACGCCATGCCGAAGGTGAACGCCTCGCTCGCCCGGCACATTAGCCGTAGCGCACCAAGATAACCCCGCCGAATGTCAAAAGTAACCCGAGAAGTCGCAGCGCGCCAATTTCGCGCACGGGCAGACCAAATGCCCCAATGTGATCCAATAGGACTGAACCGAAGAGCTGACCAGCGATGAGGCATACAAAGAAGACGGCAGCGCCCGTCACCGGGACGATCACCGTGCCGCCCCCGACCAAGAGAAGACCAACCAGACCACCAATGACAACCCACCATGGCAATTGCGCCATCGCCTCCAAACTGGGCGTTGTACGTCCGATGATCATGATAATGATGCTGGCAAGAAAGGTGATTGCCACCGAGAGTGCCGTTGCAGGGAAAGCAGAGCCCAGGATCTTTGCAGCAGCGCCGTTGATGGCTGGCTGTGCGGCGAAAGCCGCCCCAATGACGATGGCAGACAACAGATAGACAATTGGCATATACAAATCCTATTCGAACATGAGGCTAAGCGACGGAAGGAATGTCAGCAGCAATGTCACCAAGGTCATCATAATGACGAAAGGGAATGTCCCGACGAAGATGCCGCCAAGGGTCGTATTGCGGTCTGCAATCGTGGCCTTGACAACGTACACCGTCAGTCCGAACGGCGGGGTCAACAGCCCAATCTCTACCGCAATTACCGTCACAATGCCAAACCAGATAAGGTCGCCCCCCAGCTCGGTGACAATCGGCAAGCACAATGGCAACAGGATCAGCATGATCGATGTGCTGTCGAGGAACATACCCATGATCACCACAAGCAGAAGATAGATCAGCATGAAACCCATGAGTCCGAGTCCCAAACCTGCAACGAACTGCGTGGTCTCTTGCGGGATCGTCGACAGGGTCAACATGCGCGAGTACATAGAGGCAGCGATGATCAGCATCAGGATCGAGACCGAGACAAGTCCAGTATCCACAAGAACCCGCCAGAACTTTGCCCATGTCAGGTTTCGTTTGGCAATCGCCACCAGAATTGCAGCAGCGGCACCTGCTGCCCCCGCTTCAGTGGGCGTGAAAAACCCAGAATAAATGCCCCCCAATACGATAACCACCAATGTCGCGATTGGGAAAAGTTTCTGCACGGCGGTGACCCAAGTTTCACCTTCGATGATCACCGGGCGGTCGGACTGCATGACTGACCGCGGTCTAAACACCGCCATGAGGTAGATACCAAGACCGAAGACAAATGCCAGAATTCCCCCCGGAACGATAGCGGCCAAAAACAAAGCACCGACGGATTGTTCGGCCAAAACACCGTAGATAATCAGAAGAAGGCTTGGCGGAATGAGCATTCCCAGGACAGATGATCCGGCGACGACCCCCAGTGCAAACCGATTGTTATACCCATTCGCAACCATCTGCGGCACAGCTACTCGAGAAAATACAGCTGCCGATGCGATTGAGATCCCGGTGATCGAAGCAAAGACAGCGTTTGCCGCGACCGTCGCAATGCCAAGTCCCCCACGAACTCTTTGCAAAAGCCAGGCGGCGACACGGTAGGCATCGCGCCCGATATCAGCGGCATCCACGATCAACCCCATAAGTACGAAGAGCGGCACCACGCCGAAAAGATAGCGATTGATCGCTCCATCCGCCGCCAGAGCAAGCGAGCGCATTGCAACTGTTGGATTGTCGCGTATCAGCCATATCCCAAGGAAGCTAAGCAACATCAGCACCACCGCAATATGGGCACCTGAGAAGATCAAAATCAGCATGAAGCCGATAGCGGCAAGCCCGATTTCAACGCGTCCCAAGTCTGCCCAGAAAATGGCGTAACCGATGGCCAGTAGCGACAGGAATACAAAGAGAAAAGGCCAACCCTTTGGCTTGCCGATGACCGAGTGTCGCACTTTCAGCGGCGAAACGCGACCGTCATTTGCTATTTCCTTGATGTCGTTCAGCACTTGAGTGGCAAAAGCGATGCAGGTCAGCAATGCTCCGCCAAAGAGACATGCTTTGATCGGCCAGACCGGTGCCGTAAAGACGCCCTGTGCGCCAAAAAACTCTTCCTCCACCCAGGCATCGACAAGCTTGGGCCAAGTGCCTTGCGCGATCAGCGCGAAGACGGCGATCCCGGCCAGATGAAACAGAATGCGCATTGCGCCAGCAGCAAACGGTCGTTCCTCTTCTAACCAACCTAATATCAGGTCGGTTCGGGTCATGCGCCCGCACATCAGTGCGTGTGCGGCTTGCAGGAAGACGATCGCGACAATGGAATTGGCAACGATCTCTGCGACGCCCTGAACCGGTGAGTTGAACACGGACCGCCCGATAATGTCGGCGCAAATCAGCAGCATCAGACAGAAGATCCAGATCGAAGCCGCACCGCTGACAAATCCGGTGAGCGCGGAAACTGCGCCCACCGTTTCATTTGCCTGGCGACGGAAAGTTGCCGAGGTAAACATGAGTGTTACTGCCCCGCCCAGTCGATGCGAGGCTCAATTCCAGCTTCGCGTACTTTTGCCATGTAAGCAGCAAGCACTTCTGCCGCGCCGTCGTCTGCATTGGCCTCCACCCATTCTGCGGCGAGGTTAGGCATCGTTTCGGCCCAGGCATCGACTTCTGCCGCTGGCAGTTCTGTTACCGTGGCACCCACGTCCGGCAACTGCGACAGAAAACTCTGATATCGGGCTTCTACCTCTTGCGCGTGGGCGACAGTATACGCGTCGCCAAGTTCGGTCAGCACCTGACGGACATCATCGGAAAGGCCGTCCCACACATCCTTGTTAATTCCAAGGCCGCCCGTCATCTGTGCGCCTAAGCCAACCAAGGTGACATAAGGTGCGACTTCATAGTGCTTGTTTGGAAAAGCGCCAGTCAGGATAACCACCATTCCATCGGCCACGCCCGTTTGAACCTGGTTGTAGTATGTTGGCAATGCGCCGTTTACCGGAACCGCGCCAAGATGTTTGATCCAGTTGGCCGACGGACCCGGAGCGAGGATCTTGCGCCCTCTGAGGTCTTCGAGCGAATTTACCGGAAAGTTTGTCATCAAGTGATATGTTTCCACTCCACTCGCGCCGAGAAAGACAACGTTTTGGGCCTCCCACGCTTCTTGCAATGCAGGAACCTCGCGGTGAAGTTCATTCATAATCTGGAGCGTCCCAACCAGATCATCAGATACGAACGGCGTGAAGTAAGTGACGTTCTGCAAGGGCATCTTCGACCCCTCCCAAAGCGTGCCAACCCAACCTGCGTCCGTCAGGCCATCGCCGACGGCCTCCAGGGTATCTTTGAAGCCATAAAGCGAACCACCGTAGGCTTCGGTCCATTCAATCCGATCCTCTGACCCCATCGCCTCCAGACGGGTGTTGGATTCAGCCACAACAAGTGTGGAAAGCTGGCCAACCCACGGAAGCACCGTGGGATGACTGGACGCCATCGTCAGGTCATACGTTTCTGCGTGACCAATTGTGGCGGCGGTGCTGAGCACCATTGCTGCAAACATCTTTTTCATGATTTTCCTCCCAAGAAATATTTTTGCTAAGTGACCGCGTGGCGGCCCGTTGAGAAATCGACGGCGACAGTTATGCGTCCTTCGTTGAGCAGCCAAGGCCGCACGGTAAAGCTACGCGCGCCAGAGCTGTGCATTGGGTCTGTCGCAGCGATTTCTTTCGCGTATTCAAGGCTGTCGGCGCGTATGATGACCATCCCTTCGCCGTTCCATGTGTGTTCGTCATCGGCCCAGAATGGGCCCGCACCAAACATGATCCCGCGTTGTTCCAGATTGACTTGAAATTGCAGGTGTTCCTCGATGTTCTCCATCACCGGCCCCATCCCGTTTGTGGGGGTCGTGAACACGACAAACAGCTGCATCTGCAACATGCCTTTTGAAGCTTCGAGAATGTCGTCTTTGGTTATTTTTGGTCCTGTCATATCGGCCTCCGCTCAATGTGTTTCGCAAACGGTTTCAAAATCGAGCCGTGGCAACCGCCGGAAGATCTTTGAGGTGTCCGCATAGCCAAGGTTCACAAGGAAGTTGGATTTGACCGACGTGCCATGGAAGAACTCCTCGTCGAGCTTGGCATTATCGAAGCCTGACATGCCCCCGACGTCCAGACCGACGGCGCGGGCTGCTAGCATGACATAGGCACCTTGCAACGTTCCGTTCCGAAAGGCGTTCACTTGGGCGGCTGTCGCGTTGTCCTTGAAAATGTTTTGCGCGTCCGGGTTTGGTGGGAACACAGTTGGAAGTTCCTCCCAGAAGTTCAGGTCATGGGCGATAATCGCTGTAACTGGCGCGCTGCGCATTTTCGGCCGATTGGCTTCGAACAAGGCGGGTTCCAACCGATCTTTTGCATCTTCGGATCGTACAAAGATCACACGCATGGGCTGTTGATTCATCGATGTGGGCCCCATTTTCGCGATGTCATAGAGTGCCTTGAGGGTCTCTTCTGCAACGTCACGATCCTGCCAGCCGTAGTGTGTCCGGGCCTCGGTAAAGAGAAGTTGCAGAGTTGCCTCGTCCGCGGTCAGCCCCTGTGCTTGGAAAGCTGCCGCTGAACTGCGGGCTTCGTTGTCCATTTCATTCGTGTCAAGCATGTTTGATGTCCTTTTATTTCATGGAAAGGCCCAGGATTTCCCGGGCTTCGGAGGCCGTTGCAACGGGCCGGTTGTGTTTGCCGCAAATCTCTACTGTGCGGTTTACGAGGGCTGCGTTCGATGGCGCGAGCGTGTCGCGGTCGAGGCGAATGTTATCTTCAAGGCCGGTACGCGCATGCCCGCCAGCTGCGATGGCCCATTCATTGAGGGTTGTCTGCTGCGGGCCAATGCCAGCGGCACACCAAGGTGCACCGGGAAACAATCGCGTGACGGTCTCGACGTAGAACGCAAACACATGGCGATCGGCAGGCATGGCGTTCTTCACCCCCATGACGAATTGCACATAAGGCACGTCGGTGATTACGCCCGCGGCATACATTTCGGCGGCCTTCAGGATGTGGCTTAGATCAAAGGCCTCGACCTCTGGTTTCACGCCATGCACGCGCATTTCAGACGCTAGCCAATCGACAAGCTCTGGCGGGTTCTCATAAACGCGGGTTGGGAAATTGTTTGACCCAACGCTGAGAGAGGCCATATCGGGTTTGAGCGACAACATTCCGCCGCGTTCTTTGTCCGCGCCCGACCGACCGCCAGTAGAAAATTGAACAATCATGCCGCGGCAATGTGTTCGAATCCCTTCAAGCAGACGCGCAAATTTCTCAGGGTCGCTGGTCGGTGTTTCATCATCGTTGCGGACATGGGCATGGCAAATCGTGGCACCAGCCTCAAAGGCCGCATGGGTGCTTTCAACCTGTTCGGCAACAGAGATGGGAACTGCTGGGTTCATCGCCTTACGCGGTAGTGATCCGGTTATGGCCACACATATGATGCAGGGTGCGGTCATACTTGTGACTTTGGTGCCAAGACGAAATCGAATGCGACATCCCAGTAATATGGGCCGTCAAAATCCATTTGTGCAACGCGCGCAAGGTTATCGACTTTGACAAATTCGGCGATCAGGCTTTCCTTCACGCCAAACACGGAATCGCTATCAATGTAAGGATCATCGGGATCGAAAATGTGCGTTGTGACTTCGTCGTATCCGTCCTTCGAGATGATGTAGTGCAGGTGCGCTGGCCGCCACGGATGACGACCAAGCCCTTCCAGCAGGTCACCGACCGGGCCGTCGGCCGGGATGGAGTAATGTGTTGGCCGCACGGCCTTGAACCAATACGTTCCGTCATCGCCTGTCCGGAAGACACCCCGGAGGTTGAAGTCCGGTTGAAGGCCTTTTTGCTGAACGTCGTAGAACCCTTCGTCGTTTGCTTGCCAAACGTCGATCTTCACGCCGGACAATGGTTTGCCCTCAACATCCAGTATGCGGCCGCGCACGATCATATCCTCGCCGCTTCCGTCGAGGCAGATGTTCGCACCCATCTCGTATTCCGGCGCGCCGTCCAAGTGAAACGGACCTAGGACAGTATTTTCCGATGCGCCGACGGGCCGCCGCGAATTGATGGCATCGACCAACATCGAGACGCCCAATACGTCGGACAGCAGGATGTATTCCTGCCGCCAGTCATCGCATTTGTGGCCGGTTGCCGTCAGATATTGGATACCCTGCATCCATTCGTCCTGCGAAGGCTCAATTTCCTTGATGGCCGCGTGCAGATGCCGGGTCACGACCTCCATGACGTCTTGCAGGCGGGCATTTTTGGCGTTCACATTCTGGCCGATTACAATATCGGCGCTGTTCTGTTCTGTAAAATGTGCCTTCGCGGCGACGATCTTTTTCTCTTCACCAGGCATGGTGTCATTATCCTTCATTCTGGCGGTTATTTCGGTTGCGGTTCTCATGGTCCGGGTGCCTCACCGGTCCACGCTTTCTCAAGCAAAGCGCGAATGCCGTTTGCCGTGACTTCGCGAGGGTTCCAGTACGGATTTCTCGTGGCGATCTCTGCGACGCGATCAAGATCTTGGGCCTGTAGACCCAAATCACGCAGGGCAAGTGGCGCGCCCATCGATTTGGCAAATTGCCAGAGCGCCATCCCCGGTGACGACCCGTCCAACAAATCCGTCACCGGCGCTAGCAGGCCCGGAACGGCCTGAGCGTTATAGTGGATCGCATGCGGAAGAATAATTGCGTGGGTTTCCGCGTGTGGCAGCTCGAATGATCCACCGAGCGTATGGCAAAGCTTGTGATGCAGGGCCATGCCGACCCGCCCCAATACCGCACCGCAAGCCCATGCGCCGCGTTGGGTCTCTTCTCTGGCAGCGAGATCTTCGGGGTCTAGCATAACTTTAGGAAGTGATTTGACGAAAGAGGTCAGGCCATCGATCGCCAACTGGCTGCTGTCTTCCGATTTGTCACGCGCATAGAGCGCCTCTGCGGCATGCGCCATGGCATTCAATGCGGAGGTAACCGTCATTCCGACCGGGAGGGTCGCGACAAGTTCGGGATCATACAGGATGACTTCGGGCAATACTTTGCGATCTGTCAGCGTTGTTTTTACGCCGTCCTCAGTCTGGCCAAGAATGGGCGTTGCCTCGCTGCCCGCATAGGTCGTGGGAATCACGATTTGTGGAAGGTCCGTGCGATAGGCAATGGCCTTGCCTAGGCCCGTTGTCGATCCACCACCAATTGCAACAATACAATCTGCATTGATCTCTTGAACATGGCGCAATGCATCTTCTGTAACCTCAACAGGCGTGTGCATTGCAGCACGTGAGAAGACGCCCGCTGACATATCATTTAGGGCAGCAGCCAAATCAAGCGCGGATGACGATTGAGGTGGGGTAGAAAGGATGAGTGCCCGAGAACAGCCCAGCCTTCGAACCTCATCAGCAACAGTATTTCGCGAGCCAACTCCGAACAAAACCCTTTGATATTTCGCCAACCCGGTCATTCAGCGTACGCTCCCTCTGGCGTTTTCAATTGAAGTAAATGTATCAGTTTAATTCGCACACTTGATAACAAGTGAGTTCCGCAATATACCACTTTGGTATGAAAATTGACCCCCGACAGCTTGAGATGCTTGCGGCCATTGTAGATAATGGCGGGTTGACTGAAGGAGCATTTGCGCTTGGTAAAACACAGCCCAGTGTTTCCAGATCGTTGAACCAGTTGGAGGAACGCCTTGGCGTACCACTGTTTGCGAGCAATCGACGACCGCTTCAGCCGACTGAATTTTGTTTGCAACTCGTCCAACATGGTCGGGCGGTTTCTCAGGCCGGAGCGGCGGCAGGCGAATTTGTCACTCGCTACAAAAGAGGACATGCAGGCGCGCTGCGCGTGGCTGGATCGCCCATCTTCATGGATGGAATCGTGTCGCCCATTCTGGCGGCGTTTCAGGCCGAATATCCCAGCATACAAATTGATCAGGGTTACGGTTATGTTCAGACCGTTCTGGATGGGCTTATCTCTGACAAACTTGATCTTGGCGTTGTGCCGATGCGCAAAGCACTGGTTCCGAATGGTATCGAAGTGCAAGAAGTCCTTCCGGGCCGCAATGTCATCGCGTGTCGCGCCGGGCATCCGTTGGCGCGGTCGAAAAATCTCGACGCCCGTAAAATCGCCAATCATTCGTGGATTGCGCCCCCACCTGACAGCCCGCTTTATCATGACCTGCGTGCCGTCGTTGACGGTATCGGTGCCACCGACATCAAGGTCAGCTTTTCGGGCGGTTCATTGTCGTCTGTCTTGAACTTTCTCAATGAGTCAGATGCGCTGACAGTGCTGCCGTACTCGGTTGTATATCGATTGCGGCGGCAAAATACACTTGCCGCACTTGACGTGCCGGTCGGTGATCCGGGCCGGCACTTGTGCGTTTTGACGTCAAAGAATGCACCGGCGTTCCGCGCACGTGACCGCCTCTTGCAGTATCTCAAGAACGAACTGTCATCTTTGAATGACCTGATCGCGCTGCATGACGGCGGCGCAACACGGGGCTGAACGACATCTGTCATTGGATGACGGCCGTTATTTCTAATGGAGCGGTGTCTGTCGCACCGATGGTGCCAGCATTGGCATCAAACGGCGCGCGCACGGTGTTGCCCGACACATCCTCAAGGTCATGCTGAACAACAAGCGTATGGGCCCCACGCTGCCACGAACGTTCCGGCGTGATCGCCCACATTGCCCCGTCTGTTTCGATTGTACCCTGTATTACTTCGCCACTTGGCGCCGAAATTGACAACAGCCGGCGCACAGCACCTTCATCCATGATCCGGTCAAAGCTCACAAAAAACGGCTCCAGCGACCCGGCAGGGGGTGAGACAATTGTCCATTTTTGCGGGTCTATCGGGCGTCGTTCCGGCGCGCTGACCGAAAAACTTGCCGACATTGAAGCGCCAAGCGGAGTGCCCTGCGCGCTTTGCATATCGGCATCGACCACAAGACGATAATCGCGCCCTTCTTGCAGCGGTGCCCCACCTGCGACGTTCGGGCCGACGCCCTGCTTGATCCGACCGGGATCCAATAGCAATGTCAGGCGGCGTTGGTCGCGATCCCAAAGCTCGGTCTGCAGGTTCAGAAATGGACTGACAACTTGGGATCCATCCGACAACTCAAGACGTATGTGCCGCTGCATTTGCCCTTTGGCCATAGGCTCGGAAAAGGTCACATAGAAACGCAACGCATTTGCAGGAATGTATCTTTGGCCCGGTGAAAAGGAGACGAGCCGAGGAATTGGAGCTTCTTCGGCGGCGATGGTGATGGTGTGCTCTATCTGAACACCACTATCGGTTTGGACCAAAAGAACATAGATTTCTCCTTCCCTTAGGGGGAACCTAGGCAAGATCTTAAGGCCGTCGGCACTCTCGTGAACAGTCAACACCATGCTACGCGCAGAGGCGCTATCCAGAAGCCGAAGTTGCACGGTGTCAGGGTCGCTCAACACTGATAGTGCAAGAGCATCGGACATCTTCGTCAAATAGATTTCGCCGCTGACAGAATTGAATTCCACATGCGGATCGGCTGCGCCGGAATGTGCCGCGAAAAGGAGTGCGGCAAGCATGGCCTGCCGCACTGATGTTTTAAAACCCCACATTAGTTGTAGCTGACCGGCGGGGCGGCTTTGTAACCGAATGGATCAGGGCCATCTTCCCAGTTCATTTCAACCACATGGTCTGCACGATCAAAGAAGAACGGCATAGGCAGTGTGTGCAACTGGATGTTACGTGGGTCCTCTGGGCTGCGGCGCACCACAACCGCCCATGTTTCGTCAATCGTATCGAGATGAAGTGTTCCGCTCAGCGGCATCGTGTATTGCGTCACGCCGCCCACTGCAAAGAATGGCTGTACACCGTCGCCGTGGGGCATCGGTTCGGCTGTCGCGACGGCATCCACAGGCAGGGTCACCGCACTGCGGTTTGTGTTGGTTACGATAAAGTTTGACGTCTGATCCCAACCGTTCACGTAAGGCACGATGTCAATTGGCGTGTTACCAAAACCCATCTCGCCAATCATCGTGCCGCGCACTTCCGCACCATCCTGAAGGTCGGCCAGAGGGATGCGCACGATCGGTGTACAGGCATAGACCGCCACCAGCGTAGGCTCACCGTTAAGTTCGGTGATTGTCTGCGAGATGATGGGCGCGCGCGTCTCATACTGCGCGTGTACGGCGTGCCAAATTTCGATCGATGACGTGCTGACCGTATCGTCAAATGGATAGGCCATGCGACGCAGCTTTGAGCTGAATTCCTCGTTCGAAATGCCTGCAACGAAGATCTCGCCGTTGTAATAGTCGATATCTGTGATCGCGAGGCTGTTGAGCGGCTGGCCGAATTCCAAAGTGGCTTCAGTCGGAACGGGTCCAACGCCTATCGACGTATGCGCGGCCGTGTCAAGATCGACCAGTTCGACCGCGCCGTTGTTGATCTTTATCAGTACTGGTTCCGCGTCCGGCCCAAGGCCACGATGGACGGACAGGATGATTTGTTTTGATGGCTTGTGAACAACCATGTCGTTGATGCCGATGTCTTCGGCGGCAACGCCCAGAAGGGCCGCGATTTCTTGGTCCAATCCGTTAAAGATTGTGCGACCCTCGAAGGTCTGAGCCCGGCCAAGTTGGTATTCGGCCTGATCGTCGAATCCGCTTTCGCCGAAATCAAAGGCATGTACGACACCTTCTTTTGCGTCGCCTACGAAAAGCACATTGCCATTATCAAACGCGAGCGCGCCCGCCGATTGCATCTGCGCGCCGTCTGCAAGAGCAGCCGATGCAAGGGCAAGTGTCGCGACGCTTGCTAGTAAGAGTGACTTGTCGGTGATCATGGGATTCTCCTTTTGTGGTGTGATGCGATCTAGATTAGTTGTTGACACAAGGGAAAATAGACCGAGAAAAGTGAACCTCATGGACGTATTTGGAGAACTCCCTGGCACATCTTGAAGATTATCGAATGTATTTGGCAGTTGTTCAAAGGCAGGGCATCTCCAAGCTGCAGAGTGGCTTGGGATCGCAAAATCGGCGGTGAGCCGGCGCTTAAGCTTGCTCGAGGATCGCTACCAATCTCTGCTTATCGAACGCGGCCCGGGCCGATGGGACGTGACAGGCACAGGAGAGCAGCTTTACCAACGTGCAATCGAATTGGTTGGCGAAGCCGACGAGATAGAAACAGATTTTCTACAAACCGAACAAAGCTTGGCGGGGCCATTGTCTGTATCCCTGCCAGACGATTTCGGGCGCGCGTTTCTGACGCCAGTCGTCCTTCGATTTCAGGCAGAACATCCTGAAATCCGACTTAACGTGGATTTCGGCGACAAGCACAGCGACCTTATCAGCGAGAACTATGACTTTGCCATCCGGCTGACAAACAAGCCTGACACCTCGCTTGTTTCCGAGCGCATCGGGCAAACACGCCACAAGCTCTATTCATCAGCGCGCTACTCTGCGGCGCACGGTATTCCAGATACCCTTGATTTGTTGACAGATCATCCGTTGCTGCACTACGGGGCGCAAAGGCGGGCGCGATGGGAATTTCAGACCAAATCGGGCGTAAAGAAAGTGACATTCCAACCAAGTTTGACCTCCAATAGCGGTGCGTTCCTGCTTGAAGCGGCCAAGAATGGTGCAGGCATCGCAAAACTCCCTGACTTCATCGCCCATGAGGCCGTCCAGTCGGGGGAACTCGTAGAGATCCTCTCGCGTCACACTATTGATGACTGGGGCATATTCCTTTTGCACCCTGTCGAACGACGAAGGAACCGCAGAATGCGGGCATTCTCGGAGCAGATCAGGAATGCTTGCCTTGCGGGCGTAGCCGCGCGCGCAGACTAGTGATCCACTAGTAGGTTGTTCTTCATATTAGGTCGAGGCGTTCAATATTTTGCACCTTGTTGCCCAGATTGAACTCTCTATCTTCAAACCAATGAAATGCTGGCGAAACCGGCCTGACACGACCCACCTTTGATGGGTTAGGAATTTCACATGCTCGACACAAACGAAATCCGCGTTGAGGATATGCCTGAAGGGATGCAATTCCTTCTGGACCGCTATCCGCGCGATAGCTGGGAGGCGCATCCGGGGTTCAAAGAGAAAACCCGCCATTGGTTAGGCGCACATCAGATGTTTCGTCGGGTGGCCGAACGCATTCGGCTGGATAATGAAAGCCTTCTCGACCGGGATGTCGCGATTGATGATTATGCCGCGCGGCTATCTTATTACGGCGGCAATCTAGTCGGAAATCTGCATGGGCATCACGGTTGGGAAGACCGCAGCTATTTCCCGGAGCTGTCAGCAGCCGACCCCCGGTTTGACGCTGGGCTGGCGTTGCTGGAGCAGGATCATACCGACCTGGACAAGGTATTGGATGACTTCACTCGGTGTGCTAATCGTTTGATCAAATTGTCCGCATTGGACGAAGCGCAGGCACTCAAAGAGGCGGGGCAAGTGCACAATTCCAGCGTGGTGATCGAAGCCTTTCTGAAGCGTCATCTGAGCGATGAAGAGGAACTGGCGGTGCCAATCATCTTGCATCACCGGCTGAGAGGGTGAGACTGGACACATGACCAAAGACAGCTCTACTCAGGAAGATCAGACTAAAGCAAAGGAACGCCGCGCACGCGGAGAATTCGTGCGCGGCGTCAGCGGCTTTCGCCATGCAATTGGCGATACGGAGTTTCCGGCAGAACCGGGGCGATATCACCTTTTCGTCGCGTTGAACTGCCCATGGTGTCATCGTGTTACGCTTGCGCGCGGCGTTCTGGGGTTGCAAAACGGCATCACGATGGACGTCGCCTTCCCAAACCGCACCGGAGAGGACGACCCGGCCGGCCCGAACCTGTGGGAATTCGCGCCTGTGCGCAAAGCGTCTTTGACAGGCCAGCCCCTGCCAGAATGCACGCCTGAGACCGGCACCGGCCAAGGCCTAAGGCTGGCGAAAGAGATTTACCGTCGCGAAGGCTCGGAGGAGCAATCAGTTCCCATTCTTTATGACAAAATCGCAGGCCGCATCGTCAACAACGAAAGCGCAGAGATCATTCGCATGCTGGATCAGCATTCTGTGCACCTCGCGAGTTTGGTCCCGGATGCTCAAACGGTGCGCCTTGTTCCCGAAAGCCCTGATCTGCGCGATACGATTGCCACCCTGAACGAACGAATCTATGTCACGATCAATAACGGTGCCTACAAGGCGGGGTTTTCGTCGGATCAATCCGTGTATGCGCAGGCGTTTGAGGCTTATTTCGACACGCTGGCATTCCTCGAAGACTTGCTGTCGGACGGCCGTGATTTTCTGACCGGAAATACGTTCACCGAGGCCGATCTGCGCCTGTTCCCGACGCTCTATCGCCACGACCCAGTCTACTACGTGCGCATGAAGCTGAATGGTGCGCATATCTTGGACTTTCCGCGCTTATGGGAATGGCTTTGCAGGGTTTATGCGCTTGACGGTGTATCGGAAGCCGGATCTTTGATCCATTGCCGCCAAGGATATTTTGGAAGGTCATGGAACCAAGTTGTCCCGACGGGCCCACTCAGACCGATGAAGTACCCCAAAGCTTACGACCACCCCGAACTTGCGCGAAACCGCACAAGTTGAGGGCGGGGATGTACTGAACACCGGGTTTCCCTACAAATGCAGACACTGCACAGACGCAGCGAAATAGTGCTATATCCGCGTCTTTATTATTGGAGCGGACCGCAGGAAACAGGCGATTGGATGCGACTTTTTCTTAGCGCATCAAATGACTGATCTGAGGAAAATCGCTGCGTTGCCAAATTTTCAGTGCTGCGCGTGCGCGCTGTTTCTGCATTTGCGTCCGCTGCGGCGGCAAAAGGCAGCATTGTCCGCACAACAGCCGTAAGTGCATGGCGAAAGCAATGTCTGCTTCCTCAGCTAGAGGTGGGGAACAAAACCCAGCCCAAATGAATTTACAACGCTAATACTAAAGCCCCGTGGTCCGGGGCGCGGGGCCCTGGAATAGGGGGGGCCACTGGCGCCACTTGCAGCTGAACCGTAACGATTGGGTACAGTAACCCTTATTTAAAGGCAGCCTATCGTATGTGACTAAGAAAGTTTTTTGTTAGGGGACAAAAAAGGGGACAGAATTATTTATTTTTTAATTTACCAAACTTAAACAACCACTTAAATCTGGCAAGTGGCGGAGGAACAGGGATTCGAACCCTGGGAGGAC
>ENA-UZWV01027575-UZWV01027575.1-metagenome-genome-assembly--contig:-Day-3-1m-contig-27575_pt1 | contig 17939 bp, 17 predicted proteins | sample MGYA00260342_ERZ794902 | MGnify/ENA metagenome assembly ERZ794902
CGACATAAGTAATTTCACCCGTTACACCTGATGCTAAATCTGAACACAAGAAAGCAGCAACATTACCGACTTCTTCGATGGTGACGTTGCGGCGCAATGGTGAGTTTCGTTCGCCGTAAGCGAGCATTTTGCCAAAATCACCTATACCCGCAGCAGCGAGTGTTTTTATTGGGCCAGCCGAGATGGCATTAACACGAATACCTTCCTCACCGAGTGAGTAGGCCATGTAGCGAACATTCGCTTCGAGCGCTGCTTTGGCTACGCCCATGACATTGTAATTCTCGATAGCGCGAACGGCACCTAGGTAGCTCAATGTGAGTAATGAACCGTTACGGCCGGCCATCATGTTTTTACCTGCTTTAGCTAAAGCGGCAAAACTATACGCGCTGATATCATGTGCTAATGCAAAACCATCACGGGTAACGCTATCGACATAACTGCCTTGTAGTTGCTCGCGGGGTGCAAAACCGACAGAATGGATGATTGTGTCTAAACCATCCCATTTTTGTCCGAGTTGTTTAAAAACGGCATTGATTTGTTCATCGCTAGCGACATCACAAGGAAAGAGCAATGATGAATCAGTACCACATTGATCGGCTATTTTTTCAACACGAGACCTAAGTTTTTCCGTTTGATAAGTAAAGGCAATTTCTGCCCCTTCACGTGCCATCGCTAATGCGATACCAGCTGCGATTGAACGTGGGCTGGCAACACCAACAATTAATACCCGTTTGCCTTGTAAAAACCCCATGGGTTATCTCCTAAATTTGCGAATGAACGATTAAATTGGTCTATTTTACCTGCTTATGGGTAAGGCAGTCACTTTCTGAACTGTTTATAATGATGACACTCTTAGAATTGGGCAAAATAGGTTGATACAATGCGACGATTTTTATCGTGCTTTAATGTGGTTATTTTTTGTTGTCTGACGGGTTGTCAGTGGGGTGCGATTAATTCACCTTACCCCGAACAGCAACTCAAAGAGAATATCTTATATAGTTCTTTTACTCTAAGGCCTAAACATCTTGATCCTGCACGTTCTTATAGTTCAAATGAAGTGCAATTCACAGGGCAGATTTATGAGCCGCCGCTGCAATATCATTATCTAAAGCGTCCTTATGAGTTGATGCCATTAACGGCAACAGCAATGCCAGTTGTCAGGTATTTGAATGAACTTGGTGAATTGGTTACGAATGATAGCGGTGATGTGGCATATAGTGTTTATACAGTGTCTATCAAGGAAGGTATCCAGTTTCAGCCCCATCCTGTATTTGCAAGAGATGATGCCGGTGAATTGCTTTATCATAATCTGACAGAAGAAGCAATAGAACCGATTCAAACATTATCAGACTTTGAGCACACCGGAAGCCGTGAATTAACGGCAGAAGATTATGTTTATCAAATAAAACGTTTAGCGAGCCCTAAGATACATTCACCTATCTTAGGTTTGATGAGTGAATATATAGTGGGATTGTCTGATTATGCGGCTAGTTTGAGAGAGCTCACCAAACAAGGACAAGCCATTGATTTGCGTGCGGGAGATATTTCAGGCGTCCGTGTGCTTGATCGTTATCGTTACGAAATCAAGGTATTTGGACAATACCCTCAATTGCGTTATTGGTTGGCGATGCCATTTTTTTCAGCTGTTCCGTGGGAAGCTGATGCTATGTATCGACAAGCTGGTTTGATCAAACGCAATATTACCATGGACTGGTTTCCTGTTGGGACAGGGCCTTTCCGTTTAACGGAAAATAACCCAAATAGCCGCATGATCTTAGAAAAGAACCCAAATTATCGATCAGACACTTATCCAGAAGAGGGCGAGCCTGGTGATGAAAAAATGGGTTTATTAACGAATGCTGGTGAGTTAGTGCCGTTCGTTGATAAAGTCGTGTTTTTATTAGAGAAAGAGCAAACCTCTTATTGGAATAAATTCCTACAAGGTTATTACGATGTCAGTGGCATCAGCTCGGATAGTTTTGAGCAAGCGATTCAAGTGGGTAATGGCGGTGAATTTGGTTTGAGTGATGAGATGATTGCGCAAGGCGTTTCATTAAGAACGGCTATTGGCACATCTACTTATTATATGGGATTCAATATGCTGGACACTGTTGTTGGTGGTTTGTCCGATTCTGCAAAAAAACTAAGGCAGGCGATTTCTATTGCAATTGATTACGAAGAATATATTTCTATCTTTTTAAATGGTCGTGGTATCGCTGCACAAGGCCCAATACCGCCCGGTATTTTTGGCTATGAAGAAGGTGAGGCTGGTGTCAATCCTTATGTTTATGAATGGCAGGATGAACGTGTGCAACGTCAGTCGCTTGAGCGAGCCAAAGCTTTGCTGGTTGAGGCGGGTTATCCAGATGGTCGTGATGCTAAAACAGGTGTACCGTTGACGCTTAATTTGGATGTGCCGGCTAGTGGACCAGCAGCCAGAGCCACGTTCGATTGGTTACGAAAACAGTTCCAAAAACTGGGTATTCAATTAGTGGTAAGAAGCACGGACTATAATCGTTTTCAAGACAAGATGCGAAATGGTCAGGCACAGTTATTTCAATGGGGATGGAATGCGGATTACCCTGATCCGGAAAACTTCTTTTTTCTGCTTTATGGCCCGAATAGTAAAGCTGTTCATAGCGGTGAAAATGCAGCTAATTACGATAATCCGGAGTTTGATCATTTATTTGAACAAATGAAGGTGATGCCGAATACGGCTTCACGGCGAACATTAATCGATCGCATGTTGGTGATTATTAGGGAAGATTCACCTTGGGTATGGGGATATCACCCTAAACAGTTTTCACTTTATCACTCGTGGAATCACAATGTGAAACCCAATTTGATGGCAAATAATACGATGAAATATCGGCGAATTGACGCAGAAAAACGTTTTGCCCTTCAGCAAGTCTGGAATCGGCCGATACTATGGCCGTTGTTGGTATTATTTTTGGCTATCATTTTGTTAATTTTGCCGGCTGGTTGGGTTTATTTTAGAAAAAAACATAAAAAATTGGTTTTGAAGTGATCCTAGTTCAATTTTTTAAATAGCCTTGGGTAAAATTGCCTCAACAAATAGCAGCCCAGTTTGGGCAAAATAATAATTTAGCGTAGATGAGGGTGATTGAGTAGATTTAGCTACGCTGATCTGAGCTGTTGCGGCTTGGGCGTTAATTATTACAACGATTGCATTAGGTTCTTGTGCGTTGGTTTTTATCAATGCACCTTCGATAATGATAGTCCTTGGCGGTACTTTTGCTGTTGTGATGATGCGGTTCACTCTAAGCCAGTTCTTGGGTGCATTTAAAACCGCTGGTGAAGCGTTTTCACATAAAGGTGAATCAGCAGAATAATTAATTGCTGCTGTTGTTGAATTAGCCACGGTTGCTCGTAATGAAGCTCTGTCAGCTCAAGAAGGTCGTGAGATTAATAATCCTGTTTTTGCGAACGGGTATCACCATGTTGGTCGATGATCATGAACCAAGCATTGTGCGTAAATCATTGACGGCTGAAATGAACGAGACAGTTGCACGTCATAGTATTGGACAGGCTATATTCAAACAAATCGGTGACGCGAGTCCTGCAATGGGCATGATTGGAACGCTCGTTGGTCTAGTTCAAATGCTATCAAATATGTCTGACCCAAAATCGATTGGCCACGCTATGGCAGTGGCATTATTGACAACATTATATGGTGCGATGTTAGCTAACATGTTTGCTTTGCCTTTTTTAGATAAATTAGCTCTGCGTAGTACTGAATAACAATTGAAAAAGAACGTTATTATTACCAGTGTATTAGGTGTCAGGAAGGCCAGAACCCCATAGTTTTAGAAGACATGCTTAAGAATTATCTACCTTCTTCTAATCGTGATGCTGAGTTACCTGATGCGGGAGAAGCTGCGGAATAATGGAAGACGGCGGACCAGAACATAAATGTCCTCCTGAGGGGTTTCCAGCCTATATGGGCACATTTGCAGACTTGATGCCTTTGCTGATGTGTTTCTTTGTTTTATTATTCTCTTTTGCTGAAATGGATGCATTAAAATACAAGATGGTGGTCAAGTCATTAGATAATGCCTTTGGTGTACAATGTGAAGCCGCGGCGAATGAAATTCCGAAAGCAAAGAGTATTATTGCTCAAGAGTTTAGCCCGGGTGAACCAAGGCCAACGCCATTGAAAGAAGTTCGACAATACACGATTGATGAGACAAGAGATGCGCTGAAAGTTAAAATTGATGCTGAAGCGTTTGCAAAACAAGAAGCAGAAGAATCAGCTGAAGAAGCAGAGAAATTCAAAGAAGCTTTAGAGGTTGAAATCGCTGAAGGCCTTATTGACGTTGAGACACAGCTCCAACGTATTGTTATTCGTATCCGTGAAAAAGGCTCTTTTCAATCAGGTTGTGCGCGGCTTAATCGGGACTTCGTTCCTTTCTTAGATAAAATTCATGATGTTTTATTGAATACTGATGGTAAAATTGGAGTCGCTGGTCAAACGGACAATATTCCTATTAGTACACCACGTTACCGTTCTAATTGGGAATTATCGACGTCACGGGCGACTTCGGTTGTGCTTGAGTTCCCAAAAACAGGTGAAATTCCTGCTGATCGTTTTGTATTAGAAGGTTATGCGGAACACAATCTTTAATGCCAAAAGATATGTCGAAGCACCGTGCCAAAAACAGACAGGTCGAGACTATCGTGTTGAAATCTTCTGTGAAAGCCGAATTGACACAATCGATTGAGCAGTTGAATGAGAATTATGAGTCAGTAGAGGGTAAAATCACTGACGCACAGAAAGAATAAATTAGCCTATGCATTACTGTTCATTAACGTGTTTGCAGAGATGTTAGGCGTTATTGAATGAGAGAATATAGAAATTCATGCAAGCATTTAATGTAGAACAAGGTGTTGTGATTCCATTAGATAGGCCTAATGTAGATACCGATGCGATCATCCCTAAGCAGTTTTTAAAATCCATTCGTCGTAGCGGCTTTGGTCACAATCTATTTGATGAGTGGCGTTATTTAGATCTGGGGCAGCCCGGTGAGTCTTGTGAAGGTCGTCCACTCAATATGGACTTTGTCCTCAACCAGCAGCGCTATCAAGGTGGTAATATTTTGTTAGCCCGTGAAAACTTTGGCTGTGGCTCTAGTCGAGAGCATGCAGTTTGGGCATTGGAAGATTTTGGTATCCGCGCTGTTATTGCCCCAAGCTTTGCAGATATATTTTTCAATAACACGAGTAAAAACGGAGTTTTAGCGATTGTCCTTGCCGAAGATATTATTGAGTGTTTATTTCAATCTGTGTTGGCAACAACGGGTTTTGAGTTAAAAATAGACTTGCCCCAGCAACAAGTTAATTTACCAGATGGTTCGACCATTTTCTTTGAAGTTGATGCTTTTAAGAAAGATTGTTTAGTGCGTGGATTAGATGATATTGGTCTGACCTTGCAGCATACAGATGAAATTAAAGCCTACGAACAACAACGTCAACAAACTGCACCGTGGTTATTCCCGTCAGCTTAGTTGATTTTATATCCCCATTATTTTAGATAACAGTAAGAAGAGAACATGACAAAAAAGATAGCCGTTTTACCTGGTGATGGTATTGGACCAGAGATAGTTGTAGAAGCCGTGAAAGTATTAGAAGCATTAAAGTTACAAGGTTTAGATGTGGCCTTGGAGTATGGCCTGATAGGGGGTGCTGCTTATGATGAAGCAGGGACACCATTACCAGCAGAGACAGTGACTATTTCAAAGGATGCTGATGCGATCTTATTAGGTGCCGTTGGTGGTTATAAGTGGGAATCTTTGGATATCAGGGTTCGTCCAGAAAAGGGTCTATTAGGTATTCGAAGCGAATTGAATTTGTTTGCGAATTTACGCCCCGCTATTTTGTATCCACAATTGGCCGATGCGTCGACATTGAAAGCTGAAGTGGTAGCTGGACTCGATTTGTTGATCGTTCGTGAATTAACGGGTGGCATTTATTTCGGCCAGCCTCGTGGCGTTAAAACGCTAGAGAATGGTGAACGAGAAGGATTTAACACGCTGGTCTACCGCGAAAGCGAAGTGAATAGAATTGGTAAAGTGGCTTTTGATATTGCGCGTAAGCGTGATGGCCGTGTCTGTTCTGTTGATAAAGCGAACGTGCTGGAATGCACGGAAATGTGGCGTGAAACAATGACGGACTTGGCGACGAACTATGATGATGTCGAATTGAGTCATATGTATGTCGATAATGCAGCGATGCAACTGGTACGAGCACCTAAGCAGTTTGATGTGATGGTGACAACGAATATGTTTGGCGATATTTTGTCTGATTGTGCGTCAATGTTAACGGGCTCAATTGGTATGTTGCCGTCAGCCTCATTAGATGAAAACAGTAAGGGTATGTATGAGCCTATTCATGGCTCTGCGCCTGACATTGCCGGTCAGGATTTGGCTAACCCGTTGGCGACGATTTTATCAGTGGCGATGATGTTGCGTTACAGTTTAAATGAAGCAGGGATGGCAGATAAGGTTGAAGCAGCTGTGAGTACGGTACTTGATCAAGGCTTACGTACTGCAGATATTCATTCTGAGGGCATGTCGAAAGTCGGCACGGCTGAAATGGGTGACGCTGTTGTGGCAGCATTAAATTAAGATGAGTGAGCAAAACGTGAGTAAAAAAGTAGATGTAGCCGTTGTTGGTGCAACCGGTGCAGTGGGTGAGGCAATGCTGGAAATATTGCATCAGAGACAATTCCAAGTGGGTAAAGTGTATGCTTTAGCCAGTGCGCGATCGGCAGGTACAACCGTTGATTTCGGTAACCGTTCTCTAATGGTAGAAGATTTAGCCACGTTTGATTTTTCAAAAGTGCAAGTGGGTTTGTTTTCGCCAGGGGCGAGTGTATCGAAAGAATATGCCCCTATCGCTGCTGCAGCTGGGTGTGTGGTAATTGATAATACCTCGCAGTTCCGATATGACGATGATATTCCTTTGGTTGTCCCTGAAGTTAATCCAGATGCAATTGTTGAATATAAAAACAGGGGTATTATTGCCAATCCAAATTGTTCGACGATTCAAATGATGGTTGCGTTGAAACCTATCTATGATGCGGTTGGTATTGAGCGTATTAATGTTGCGACGTATCAAGCGGTATCCGGTACAGGTAAGCCCGCCATGGATGAGTTGGCGAGGCAAACAGCGGATTTATTGAACGGTCGTTCTATTCAGAAGGCTGTCTATCCAAAACAAATTGCCTTTAATGTGTTGCCGCATATCGACGTGTTTGAAGAAAATGGCTACACCAAAGAGGAGATGAAGATGGTCTGGGAAACGAAGAAGATTATGGGTGATGAGTCCATTGTTGTTAATCCAACGGCTGTTCGTGTACCTGTCTTTTATGGCCACTCTGAGGCGATTCATATTGAAACTCGGGATAAAATCACAGCTGAAGATGCGAAAAAGCTCTTTACTGATTTCGATGGTATTGAATTAATGGATAGCCATGAAGATGGTGGTTATCCAACAGCGGTAAGCGATGCATCTGGTCAAGATCCTGTTTTTGTAGGTCGTGTTCGGGAGGATATTTCTCACCCACGTGGACTTAATTTATGGGTAGTTGCTGATAATGTGCGCAAGGGTGCGGCATTAAATAGTGTTCAAATTGCTGAAGTATTGGTTGAAAAATATTTATAGTCCAGCATGATGGGTTATGAGACTTAGGCAGAGGGACTGAGATGAAAACGAGCATATACACGTGCATTGGTGTGATGGGTGCATTAGGGTTGTTAGCCGCTATACCAGCTTATGCCCTAGGACTAGGTAAGATTGAGCTATCATCAGCGTTAAATGAACCTTTTAAAGCGGAAATTTCAGTCAATACTGTGAGTGGAGATGAAGCTGAAAGTTTGCAAGTTCGTCTGGCTCCGAATGATGAATTTGAGCGTGCTGGTTTAGTTAAAAATGCTGCGGTTACTCAGCTTAAGTTTCAAGTGACGGAAAAAGAAGGAAAAACCGTTATTGTTGTGAGCTCTAATAACCCCGTTAAAGAGCCTCTTTTAGACTTTTTATTATTGGCTAAAACCAGTAGTGGTCAGTTGATTCAGGAATATACCGTTTTGCTTGATCCACCAAAGCATGTTTTTAAAGATTCAAGGCGTGCAGCGAATGTTGTATCGTCTCCTAGTAATAGTCAGCCTCGGCAAGTTATCAGCCAATCTCGCCCAGCTCCGGTAAAAAACAATCAGCAGTCTAGTACGCCAAGCCTTGCGGGATCGGATCGTTATGGTAAAACAAGCAGAACCGATACCTTATGGGGTATTGCTTTAAAAACGCGTCCTAGCCGTGATATCTCTGTTCATCAGATGATGTTGGCTTTGGTTAAAGAGAATGAAAGAGCCTTTATTAAGCAAAATGTCAATGGTTTAAAGAGTGGCTATACTTTAACTATCCCATCAGAAAATGACATTACGCGATCAAATAAACAACAAGCGGTTGCCGCTGTTAAGCAACAAAATGTAGATTGGAAAAACCGCAATAACCCACAAAGAACTGCTTCAGTAGCTTCTGCTGACACGAAGGTAGACAATTTATCGTCAGATTTGAGTGAGGTGGATGTAGAAGAAACATCACATAACGTCGTCGTGCCAGAAGGTGAGGGTGAGCCTGTCGCACGCTTGCAGTTACTGGGTTCAAATGATGATAAGCCATTAAGTGAGAATGACTTGGCTGCCTTTGGTAATGAAAAAGTCAAAGAGTTGAGTGACCAGTTAACGATCGCACAAGAAGTGATTGAAAGTCAGCAACAAGAAAATATCGATATCAAATCACGTATGGCTGCGATGGAAGAGCAGATACAGACTTTGCGGAAGTTAATCGCATTACAAGATCCAGATTTAGCGAAAATACAAAGTAAATTAGACCGCGATGCAGCGGAAGCTGCACTGGAAACCATATCAGCTGAGGATTTAGCTGAGTCTACAAAATCTGAAATTAAAGATGATGTCGAGCAAGTTGATGATGAACTGGCAAATATTTTGGAAGCAGACTCAACAGTTGATGCGGTTGAAAAAGTTGAGGATAAGGCTACTGAAATAGCTGAAACAGACATCACCGAAGAGATTGTTGAAACAGCTGTTCAGGATGAACCTGTAGTAATGAGTTGGTTTGAGAAGGTCCAAGCATTTTTAGTAAAATATAAATTACAGACGCTTGTTGGGGTTTTAGGTTTATTACTGGGCTTGTTCTCTATGAGCCGTAAACGTGAAGAAGAAGAGGAAAAAATACCGTGGAACGAAGCGGTTGATAATATTCGCGCTTCCCAACCAACGCCTGCTCCAGTTGCCGTGGCTGTGCCTGCCGCCATGGTCTTCGAAGAAATTGAGTCAGAACCTGAGCCGGCAGAAATACCTGAAAATATGGAAATAACGAGTGACGAGCTTGAAGATATCAATATCGATATCACGTCAGATGATGCTGGTTTAGTTTTATCTCCATCCTCTCATGATAGTGTAGAACTTGATGGTTTAGCGGCGATTACTGATGGTGATATAGAGGCAGCGACTCAGGCTTTAACAGCTGATAATGAGTTGCCATTTGACCTCAGTGATTTTGATCATGTGGATGAAGCAGAGACAAAACTAGATTTGGCTTCAGCGTATATTGAGATGGGCGACCCTGATGGTGCGAAAAGTATTCTTGAAGAAATTATGGCTGAAGGTGATGAGGAGCAGCAGTCACGTGCAAAAACCCTCCTCAATGATTTGTCATAAGTAGGGTTTTGTATGGGGCGTATTGCTTTAGGTGTTGAATATGACGGCACCGACTTTGCTGGCTGGCAAATTCAACAAAACCAGAGAACGGTTCAGGGGTGTTTAACTGAGGCTATCAGTCTCGTTGCAAATCAATCAGTGAAAACGGTTGCAGCAGGGCGTACTGATTCTGGTGTCCATGCTTTACAACAGGTTATCCATTTTGATGCCGATGCCGTGCGGGATGAGCGTAACTGGATCTTAGGTTTGAATACCAACTTGCCAGCTGATATCAATGTAACTTGGGCTAAGGCTGTTGATGACACATTTAGTGCCCGTTTTTCTGCGACTAAGCGTGCTTATCGTTATATTATCTTGAACCGAGTCAGTCGTTCTGCTGTTCATGTAGACCGGGTGTGGTGGTATTTCCAGAAGCTTGATGTTGCGTTAATGCAAGCTGCGGCTGATTGTTTAGTTGGCGATCATGATTTTTCTGCATTTCGCGCTAAAGAGTGTCAGGCTAAAAGTCCATTTAAAACAATGGAATCTATCACCGTGTCACAACAAGGTGATTGTATTGCTATTGATGTGATAGGTCAGTCATTCTTGCATCATATGGTCCGTAATATCGTCGGTGTTTTGGTAGTGATTGGCGAAGGCAAGCGTTCTGTGTCCTGGGTACAAGAAGTTTTAGAAAGTCGCAATCGTGCACACGGTGGGATCACCTCACCGCCGGAAGGTTTATATTTTGTGAATGTCGATTACCCAGAGGTATATGCACTTCCTACAGTGTCGACTTTCCCGGTGGTCTGGTAGAGTAATCAGTCGAATGTAATTCTATAGACTAACTTAATGAGAACTCGTGTAAAAATTTGTGGCATAACACAACGCCAAGATGCTGAATTTGCTGCTGAAATGGCAGCTGATGCTATTGGACTTGTGTTGTATCCTACGAGTCCTCGTGCTGTGAGTATTGCGCAAGCAAAACAAATTGTTGCGGGTTTACCGCCTCTTGTCAGTGTCGTGGCACTTTTTGTTGATGCGGGTGCCGCAGAGGTCAAAAAGTGTTTGAATGCATTACCTATTGATGTGTTGCAGTTTCATGGTGATGAAAGTCCAGATTATTGCGAACAGTTTGATAAGCCTTATTTAAAAGCCATTCGGATGCGTGAAGGTGTTGAGTTAACAGCATTAGCTGAAGAATATGCCAGTGCAAGTGCTTTGTTATTAGACAGTTATCAAGCAGGGGTGCCGGGGGGGACGGGAGAGGTGTTTGATTGGTCTATGATAGAAGCTATCGACAAGCCCATTATTTTGGCAGGTGGTTTGAATGTCGATAATGTGGCAAGGGCTATACAACAAGTAGCACCTTACGCTGTGGATGTAAGTGGTGGTGTTGAGATGAACAAGGGCATTAAAGATCAAGCAAAAATACGTGCTTTTATGCAAGAGGTGAACAATGGCTAAGCAGATGGAAGATAATTACTACGATACTTATCCTGATGAAAAAGGGCATTTTGGGCCCTATGGGGGACGATTTGTTGGCGAAACATTGATGTCTGCCATCTATGCATTAGAAGAAGCGTATAACCTGTATAAGAATGATCCCGAATTTCAAGCTGAAATGGATCGGGATTTAGCGGAATTCGTTGGTCGACCATCACCGATTTATCTTGCCGAAAATTGGAGTAACAGCATTGGCGGCGCGAAAATATATCTAAAGCGCGAAGATTTAAATCATACGGGTGCTCACAAAATTAATAATACTATTGGCCAGGCATTATTGGCGAAGCGTATGGGTAAAAAGCGGGTTATTGCTGAAACGGGTGCAGGCCAACATGGTGTCGCTAGTGCAACGGTTGCAGCACGTTTAGGAATGGAGTGTATTGTGTATATGGGCGCTGAGGATGTGAAGCGCCAGGCACAGAATGTCTACAGAATGAAGCTGCTCGGTGCAGAGGTTGTCCCTGTGGAATCTGGTTCTAGAACCTTGAAAGATGCTTTGAATGAAGCTTTGCGTGATTGGGTGACCAATGTTGATGAAACATTTTACATTATTGGTACTGTCGCAGGCCCTCATCCATATCCCGCAATGGTGCGGGACTTCCAAGCGGTTATCGGCCGAGAATCCCGCCAACAAATGTTGGACAGCACAGGAAAACTACCTGAAGCCTTAGTCGCTTGTATTGGTGGAGGCTCTAACGCCATTGGTTTATTTCATCCATTCATTAATGATGAATCCGTGGCAATGTATGGTGTTGAAGGTGCGGGCCTTGGTATTGAAACTGGACAGCACTCTGCTGCGTTATGTGCTGGCACAGCAGGTGTACTACACGGTAATCGGACGTACTTAATACAAGATACTGAAGGGCAAATTACTGAAACGCACTCCATTTCAGCTGGATTAGATTATCCGGGTGTTGGGCCTGAGCATGCTTGGTTAAAGGATATTGGACGTGCTAATTATGTCTCTGTTACCGATGATGAAGCGTTACAGGCATTCCATGATCTGACACGTTCAGAAGGGATTATTCCGGCGTTAGAAACTAGTCATGCGCTGGCTTATACGAGTAAATTAGCAGCGAAAATGTCGTCGGATCAAGCGATTTTGGTCAATTTGTCTGGGCGTGGCGATAAAGATATGCATACCGTTGCCTCATTTGCGGGTTTAAAAGTCTAAAGGTTGGGAATAGAAAAGATGAGTCGTATTAATCAATGCTTTGAGCAGCTAAAGGCCGATGGACAAACTGCTTTAATTCCATACATAGCAGCGGGCGACCCTGAACTGTGGGTGACTGTACCGATTTTGCATGCCATGGTTGAGGCAGGGGCAAACCTATTGGAGTTAGGTATTCCTTTTTCTGATCCGATGTCGGATGGGCCAGTTATTCAAAAAGCATGTGAAAGGGCATTGAAAAATGATATGTCATTGAGACATGTGATTGAGATGGTGGCGCAGTTCAGAGAGAAAGATAAGGAAACACCGATTATCTTAATGGGCTATGCCAACCCCTTAGAAGCAATGGGTTTTACTGAGTTTGCTCAAGCAGCCCAAAAAGCGGGTGTTGATGGTGTACTGACAGTTGATATGCCACCTGAGGAGTCAGATACCTTTATGCCGACGATGGAAGCTCATGGCATTGATACTATCTTCTTAGTTGCGCCTACAACGACACAAGAGAGAATGGCCAGAATTGCACAACATGCGAAAGGCTTTATTTATTATGTGTCATTAAAAGGCGTCACAGGAAGTGCAACCATTGATGTGTCACAGTTAGGTGATAAGTTAACGGAAATAAAGCAATTTACGGATTTACCATTGGGTGTTGGGTTTGGTATACGTGATGGACAATCTGCAGCTGCAGTGTCAGATGTAGCTGATGCAGTGGTGGTTGGCAGTACCTTGGTGAACTGTATTGCAGAGCATGAACAAAACCCAGAATCTCTGCCAGCAGCATTGGCAGGGTTGATTGCAGAAATGCGACATGCCATTAATGCCCGTGATATGGCAAAATAGTCAGATATAACATTTTATTAGGGCTACAGTATGAGCTGGTTTGAGAAAATTTTACCTTCAAAGATTAGGACAACGGTTCGTAATCGTTCGGTACCGGAAGGCGTGTGGTGTAAATGTCAATCATGTGACAGCGTGTTGTATCGTGCAGAGTTTGAGCGTAATTTACATGTTTGTCCTAAGTGTGATCACCATCAGAGGATCACAGCGCGTGTACGTCTAGAAAATTTCTTGGATGAAAACGATGATAGACAAGAAATCGCTACAGATGTGCAACCTGTCGACACATTAAAGTTCAAAGATAGTAAGAAATATAAAGATCGTATAACGCAAGCACAGAAAGCAACCGGAGAAAAAGATGCCTTATTGGCGATGGTGGGTACTGTTAATGGCTTACCGCTTGTAGCAGTCTCGTTTGATTTTAGTTTCATGGGTGGTTCCATGGGATCAGTTGTAGGAGAGAAGTTTGTCCGTGCAGCTAAGATTGCTTTGGAACGTAAAGTTCCCTTAGTTTGTTTCTCTGCCAGTGGTGGTGCGCGTATGCAGGAGGGTTTGTTTTCCTTAATGCAAATGGCAAAAACTAGTGCAGTCTTAGCGCAGTTAAGCAATGAAGGCCTCCCTTTTGTATCTGTGTTGACTGATCCTACTATGGGCGGTGTTTCGGCGAGCTTAGCGATGTTAGGTGACATTAATGTGGCTGAACCAAAAGCATTGATAGGCTTTGCTGGCCCACGGGTTATCGAACAAACAGTTCGTGAAACCTTGCCTGAGGGCTTTCAACGAAGTGAATTTCTACTCGAACACGGTGCAGTTGATATGATTATTGACCGTCGTGATATGCGTGATCGTTTATCTAAGATCCTGTCTGTGCTTCAAAAGCGCGACGCGGCCTGATACGTACGGCAAAAAATGCGATTTGATACCTTGCCAGAATGGCTGGCTTGGCAAGAAAATCTTCATTTCACAGAGGTTGATCCTGGACTGGATCGTATTGGTCTAGTTTGGCAACGTTTAGATTACGCCAAAACACTACCCTATAAAATTGTCACAGTAGCAGGCACTAATGGTAAAGGTTCATCAGTGGCTATGCTTGATGCCATTATTCGTGCGGCTGACTACAAAGTCGGAACTTATACTTCTCCTCATTTATTAAACTATAACGAGCGGATTGTCATTGGAGGCCAAGCCTGTGACGATATGGCGATTTGCCGTGCTTTCGAACAAATTGATCAAGCTAGGGCTGACGTTTCACTGACTTATTTTGAATTTGCGACCTTAGCGGCGATTATTTTATTTCTTGAACAAGACGTTGATATTGCGCTGTTAGAAGTTGGTATGGGCGGCCGTTTGGATGCGGTTAATTTATTTGATGCCGACATTGCGTTAATTACCCCTATCAGTCTCGATCACACGCAATGGTTGGGTGAGGATAGGGAAACGATTGCCTACGAAAAAGCGGGAGTTATCCGCGAAAATAAGCCTGTTGTTTGTTCGGAGTCGAAGGCTGCAACTTCATTGTTGGCTTATGCTGATAAGTTGAATGCGCCTGTCTTTCGTTCCGGTCATCAATTTCGTTACCAGCTAGAGGGTAATAATTGGTCCTGGTCTAATGCTGAGTATGATTGGGCTGGACTTGTTTTACCGGCTTTGGCGGGTGATTACCAAGTGCAAAATGCCGCCGCTGTACTGCAGGTAGTGAGTTTATTAATTGGACAAAATTTTAAAATTGAGCAAATTCACGTTCATCGTGGTTTGTCGACAGTTAGGTTAGCAGGCCGTTTTCAGGAAGTAACAGGCCCTTTGGTGAATCATTATCTTGATGTGACGCATAACGTACAGGGTGCTAAAAACCTCGAAAAATTACTATACTCCAAGGAATGTATGGGTAAGACGGTAGCTGTCTTAGGTATGTTGAAAGATAAAGATGCTGCAGCGGTTGCAGAGATACTCGGCCAACAGATTGATGTTTGGTATGTTGGTGGAATAATGGGTAACCGTGGATTGACAGGGGACAATTTAAGTTCAGAAATTGAACGGAGTGTTCTTACAAAACCTGTCTACGCACACGAAACAATTTCGATGGCCTACGAACAAGCGAACAAAGCCGTCAAGAAGGGCGATAGAATCATCGTTTTCGGCTCATTCTATACTGTAGAAGTGGTGATGAGGTTATTGGGCTAAATCCAAAGGTGTTGTCGTTTTTCAGTCGTAAATATTAGCGATATCACTTCGATGATGCGTAATGATTTTTGTCCGTTTTAACTTCATTGTTGGTGTCATCATATCGTTATCGATTGACCATGGTTCGAGATAGACAGCAACTTGCCTAATTTTGGCATAAGCAGGAAAGCTAGACAGGGCTCGCCTCAGTTGTTTTGTAATATGGTTGTGTAATAGCTTGTCTTTTAAACTTGCCTGATCATTTTCATCAAGACCGAGTGTTTGAGCGAGTTCAGGCCATGTCTCAGCATTGAGTATGATGAGTGCTGAAAGAAAAGATTTTCCCTCTCCTATAACCAGCACTTGCTCAAACAAGGGGTTCATCAAGATGGCCGACTCGATATCAGCGGGCGGTACTTTTTCACCATTGCTCATAATGAGAATATCTTTGATACGACCCGTGATATAAACATGTCCTGTTTCGCTAATACGTGCTTGATCGCCAGTATGAAGCCAGCCTTCACAATCAATGGTCTGTGCTGTTGCCACTTCATTGTTCCAATAGCCGAGCATGACACCACCGCCACTGGCAAGTAGCTCATCATTTTCACCAATTTTGACGTTAACACCGGGTATGACAGTACCAACGCTGCTTGGGAAATTATTTTCGGGTGTATTTACACTGATAACAGGACTGGTTTCGGTTAGGCCATAGCCTTGGATTAAACAGAAATCTAGGCTAATAAACAGTTTAGCAACGGTTTCAGGAAGCGCAGCGCCACCGCTAAGAATAATACGCATATTACCGCCTAATCGTTGCTTCATTTTGGATGCGACTAATTTATCGTATAACGGCCAAAGTAAGAGTTTTGGATGCCAAGCTTGTCGTTTTTGCTGGTACTCAAAACGATATAATCCTGTTGAAACAGCTTGATGAAAGAGCTTTTGTGCAATCGGAGATTTCTCTTCCAATTGAGCATGCACGCGAGTGTAGATGCGCTCAAAAATGCGTGGGACAGCAATCAGTATGGAAGGTTTAATTGTCTGAAGATCGTCAGCAAGTTGTGGGATACCGCGTGCATAGGCGACGGTCGAACCTGCCATCATAGGTAAATAATAACCACCTGTGCGTTCTAAAGTATGGGAAAGTGGTAAGAACGATAAAAATAAGTCACTCGGCAAGACGTCGATACATTTCAGTCCACCGTATGCGACAGAGAGCATATTTTGGTGGCTTAACATGACGCCTTTTGGACGGCCTGTTGTACCAGATGTATAAATGATTGAAGCAAGTTCCTGCGGTTGCGCTGGCTGATTGGCTACTTCTAAATTATCGTCATCTGGTAACCAATCCCTTAAATAGCAAGTTGACCCGCCCAAAGCAGTGTCGTCTGAATTTCTGATTAAAACGCGTTTTAACTCGTGTTCTGGTGTCATTGAAGGTTTAAGCCGTTGCCATTGTTGACCATTTTGTAATAGCAGTACTTTTACATTGGCATCTTGTAGGATATAAGCGACATTGTCTGGTCGGTCATCAGGGTATAGAGGGACTAAAATTAATCCCAAGCCTAATGCGGCTTGATCAAAGAAGACCCATTCAATGCAATTGCGTAGATTAATGGCGACTCTGTCACCGGGTTGTAACTCTTCCGTAGCTAATGCTGCTTGCCAACGGGCCACTTGCACCGCAACTTCATGCCAGGTGGTATCAAACCATTGTTTTGTTTCTGGATCATAGCTTCTATAAGCGCTATGGTTTGGACTACGTTGAAGTCGTTCTCTGAACAAGCCGTATAAGGTACCGGCTTGTTTGGCGGAAATCACATCTGTGGTGGTCATCCTTATCGCCAGTTAGAACAAGTAGCGTACTTGAACACTCAAGATATCAACGCTGCCCTCATATTCTCCTGCCAAACGATGATTGAGGGCTAAATCGACATCACCAGAAATACGACCATCAACGAAATCAGCTAAAGTGGCGAGAGTTTCTGAATCAGTTGGGACTCGAAATTTTCCTTTACCGGTTAAGTGGTGTGAAATTTTTGAGCGATAGGCAAGGCCTAAACGTGTTGCTTCAGTTGCTTGGTAAGTCAATCCTAAATTATAGCCCCATCCCCAATCATCTGCAGTTAATTTAGCTTGTCCATCATTACCAGTAGTTACTGCTACACAACTACCTAAGCCACCCGCACCAGCACAAGCAGAGCCAAAGTCGACAGCTTGAGTTAATTCTAAGTCGATATATTGCACAGTAAAGCCCATTCCAATTGATAATTTTTCATTGGCTTGAAATGCGAAGCTCGGATTAATATTGATTGTTTTAAATCGGAGCGAATAGCATGGTAACGGCCTTGCCATGTGTCTTTATATTCAGTGACTAAACCGAAGGGGGCTGTAATACCGATACCAGCGACGAGTTTTTCATTAATTCTTTTAGCGTAAAATAAATTAGGCACAATAGCATCCTGACCTAGGTCACTACCATCGTTACTAGGTTGAGGTGTTCCACCGAATGCTGTAGGTATCGA
>ENA-UZWV01016673-UZWV01016673.1-metagenome-genome-assembly--contig:-Day-3-1m-contig-16673_pt1 | contig 17852 bp, 15 predicted proteins | sample MGYA00260342_ERZ794902 | MGnify/ENA metagenome assembly ERZ794902
CTTGCCAAAACACCCCTCATTCAGTACCCGGGTTTTGGCCGAGCCTGTTTCTCCGCCTACCAGTAATATTGGAGTATGGGTGCAGATTCTCTCCACCGCATCGATGAGCCAGCGCCGCATCGCCTTGTAGCCGCCGCGAACGCGGGGATAGTCAATCCCCTTTTCCTTCAGCCAGCTTTGTGTGATCTCTGACCGTAAACCACCCCGGAAGCAAAATAGAGCGCCGTCAGGGTGCTGCTGTGAAAAATGGATCCACTGGTTTAAACGTTCCGCTTTCCGCGCGCCGTTGACGAGTTCATGTCCAAGCCGTATGGCAGCGGCTTGTCCCTTTTGTTCATAGCAAATCCCCACTGCCTCTCGCTCTTCGTCGATCATGAGGGGGAGATTACTGGCGAGCGGCAGGCTGCCTTTGCTGAACTCAACCGGCGCCCGCGTATCAATCAACGGAATATCATGGAGAAAAAGCGACTCGAGGTCGTCGATCTCGTTCATCGCGCTGAGGACAATGTGATTCGCGAGGTTGCGCCAGATCGAGTGCTGAGTGTACCAATGACCTCCTGAGGCAGGCCTTTATCATGCAGCATCGCTTGCACTTCGTGTACAGCGGTTTCGGCGACGGCAATCAGCAAGCCCCCGCTGGTTTGCGGATCACACAATATTGCTTTTTCTCTGTGCGTCAGTTCGGGCAATGCAGCGCCATAGGCGATGTGGTTTCGCTCGGTGCCGCCGGGCACACATCCCTTGGCGATATAGTCATCGAGCGCCGGTAATTCAGGAATACGGCTGACATTCAGCGTGGCGTCGAGGCCGGCGCCATCGCACATCTCGAGAAGATGACCCGCCAGGCCAAAGCCTGTGACATCGGTCAATGCATGAACCGAACTCATTTCGGACAGCTCTGCGCCGATCGTGTTGGCTTGACACATCACCTCTGTGGCGAGCCCTTGATGCACGGTCTGTAACTGCCCTTGTTTTTCGGCGGTGGTATGAATGCCAATACCAATAGGCTTGGTGAGCAGTAAACAATCCCCCGCTTTGGCCGCGCTGTTTAGTTTGAGGTTTAAGGGGGGCACGATCCCGGTGACTGCCAAGCCAAAAATGGGCTCAGGCGCGTCAATGCTGTGGCCGCCGGCCAGTGCGAAGCCGAGTGCGCTACAGGCATCCCGGCCGCCGCGAATGACAAGGTTTGCGATGGCAGGGTCAAGCACATTAACCGGCCAGCCAAGAATAGCGACAGCCACCAATGGTTTGCCGCCCATAGCATAGATATCGGAGATGGCGTTGGTGGCAGCGATTCGGCCGAAGTCGTAGGGATCGTCCACCACTGGCATAAAAAAGTCGGTGGTCGACAAAATGACCTGACCGTCAGGTAATTCAACAGCGGCCGCATCATCCCGAGAATGGTGGCCCACCAGCAACTCTGGAAACGCAGCGCGCATCTTCTCGGAGGGCTCGCCAGCAAGAATCCGTGACAGGACGTCTGGCGCAATTTTGCAACCACAGCCCGCACCATGACTATATTCTGTTAATTTAACGGTTGTCGGTTCCATGGATAGGCGTCCAGCGCTCAGAGGATCGAAATCCTACCGCTTTGTGATTGAAAAGCGGAGACTTGTATTGCATTTTTTATAGGATGTTTGGGTTGTATCACAGGATCATTTTGAGGCTTATGGAGGTGCTTCGCTTCCTGAGTAGGGTTGCCTGTCTGGGGTGGCTGTTTTGTCCAGCGGCGGTGGGTAGTGAGGCGTCTCCGATACCTTCTATTGATCAATGGGCTGCTGAGCGAGCGCTGTACGAGGAGGCTCTGGTGGAACTTGACTCAGGTGCAGGCAATCGCTACCGCGAAATACGATCTGCCCTAGCGGATTACCCTCTGAGGATCGATCTAGACTTTTCAACCAGTTTGGGGCTCCTTCATGACATGACGCCTGCGGAGGCTAAGACGTTTATCGCTCGTGCTCAGGGTACCCCGCTGGCGAGTCGCTTCTTGGTCGCTTATTTACGGCACAAGGCCCAAGATCGTCGCTGGCGGGCCTTTCTGGGTGTGCTGGACGCACCACCTGCCATGGTGGAGCTACAGTGCCACTACTATCGCGCGCAGCTAGCCACCGGCGAACGGGTCATCGCGTATGCGGGAGCGGCATCGCTATGGAATGTCGGCTTTTCACAAGATGATGCCTGCGACCCGCTATTTGATCGGTGGATGGCAGTGGGTGGGCCAGACGATGCGCTGATTTGGTCGCGCGCGCTCAAGGCGTTTAAAGCGAAGAATGGGCACCTCATCCGTTATCTAAAACGTTTCGCTGGCGACAGATTGCAGCGAGATCTCGATGAGTTGGGGGCCGTCTATCGGCGGCCCTCTCGCATTGAGAGGGGGCGCTACCAGAACACGTTGCGCCATGGCGATATCATTGCCTACGGTGTCTTCCGCCTAGCGCAGTTGAGTCCCAGTAGAGCATACAAAACGATGACGGCATTGGCCCAGACGCATCGCTTAACCGCTGAGCAGTCTGATCTGATGAGAGGGTCGATTGTGCGTCACAGCCTATTCGCCGAGCGAGCGCCCGCGCCCGCACACTGGGTCGATGCGCAGATAGAGCGTTTGCGTGATGACGAGTTAACACTCATCTGGTTGCGGAAGCAGATTGCGCGGGGTGAGTGGGCCGCTATTCAGCGTGGTTTGGGTTGGCTGTCCTCGTCTGCGCAGGGACAAGATAGATGGCGTTACTGGGACGCGCGTAGTCGTGACCAGCTCGGATTGGGTTCAACTGAAGCGCTCTGGGAGGCGCTTTCGCAGACTAGAAGCTTCCATGGGTTTTTAGCCGCTGATCATTTGGGCACCGCTTATCAGCTCAACGCTCGCGTTCCACCGTCACCGCACAGGCCTGAGAGTCCGGCTATTTGGTTGGGAGTGGGGAGAGTGCAGGAGCTACTGGTGTTAGAGCAGCCGCGACTGGCTAAAGAGCAATGGCGCCACACACTCAATCAGGTAGCGGTGGTGGATCGCGAACGCTTGGGGGATCTCGCGATCGAGCAAAACTGGTTTGACCTTGCGGTAGACGCGGCGAACTCAGGTGCTATTTGGGATCGGCTTGACCTGCGATTTCCCGCGGTTCACTGGGACGAGTTTCAGCGTATTGCGGCGCTCCAGCAGCTTGACGCTTATGAGCTGATTGCTGTTGCTAGACGCGAGAGTGGATTGTATCCGTTTGCGCGATCCAAAGTGGGGGCGAGGGGGTTGATGCAATTAATGCCATCGACGGCTCGCAGCATGGCAGCAAAGCAAAACGCTCCTTACCTTGGCGACGCTTCGTTGTACCAACCCAATACCAACATCCTATTAGGCGCGACCTATTACCGCGAACTCATGCAGCGCTATGAGCGCAATCGTGTGAAGTCGTTAGCCGCCTATAACGCGGGGCCAAGCCGTGTCTCGCGTTGGTCTTCTGGTGAGTTGCCGCTAGATCAGTGGGTGGATTCGTTGCCTTTTGGAGAGACTCGTGAATATGTGCAAGCGGTCCTGGCTTACACTGTTATCTATCGCACTCGAAGTGGGGTGACCGCTTCGTTGCTATCCGATTCTGAGCGCACAGCGCGCTATTGATAAGCGCTTTTTGGAGGAGAGAGAAATGAAGGCATTGCAGATGCAAAGCTGTGTTCATGAGAATGCCACCGTAGAGTGTGCCCTCGTAGAGATCGCGATTCCCGATCCCAAGCCAGATGAGGTGGTGGTGGCGGTTGAGGCGGCGCCCATTAATCCGTCTGATTTGGGCTTGATGTTTGGTGCGGCTGATCTATCGAGTGTGCGAGAGGTGGAGCGAAACGGTCAACCCGCGGTGTTGTTGGACGTGCCCACTGCGGCCATGAGGGCAATGGCGCCGCGCGTGGGTCATTGGATGGCGGTCGGTAATGAGGGGAGTGGGCGTGTAATTGCCGCGGGTGACAGTGAGGCAGCGCAAGCCCTACTTGGTCAGCGAGTGGGCATGTTTGGCGGTGAAATGTATGCGGCATATCGTTGCTTGCCCGCAGCGCAATGCATCGCATTCCCCGACACAATCAGCGCTGAACAGGCTGCGTCCTGCTTTGTGAACCCCATGACCGCACTGGGTTTTCTCGAGACGCGTGAGATGGAGGGTCATGGTGCCATAGTGCATACCGCTGCCGCGTCCAATTTAGGCCAGATGCTGGTGCGGCTCTGCCAGGCCGATAACATTCCTCTGGTCAATATTGTTCGTTCTGACGAGCAAGTCACGTTGTTACGAGATATGGGTGCTGAGTGGGCGTTGAATAGTCAAACAGAGCAGTTTATGCCGGAACTGATCGAGGCGCTAAAAGCAACTGGAGCAACCGTCGCTTTTGACGCAATAGGCGGGGGTCGTTTGGTTAACCGTATTTTAACGGCGATGGAGATTGCAGCGGCACAGACCGGGCCTTGGTCTCGCTATGGATCTGAAGAGGTGAAGCAGGCTTACATTTATGGGCAGCTGGATATGGGCGCGACTGAATTAACCCGCGGTTATGGCTGGGTGTGGTCGGTCAGCGGTTGGTTGTTAACCCCCTTTATGAACCGCGCCGGACCGGATCGTGTCGCTCGGATGCGGCAACGTGTGGTCGACGAGATTGACAGTACTTTTTCAAGTCACTATTCCTCCCGCTTAAGTTTGCAAGCGTCATTGTCTGCGAAGGCAGTCGCTGACTACGGCGCTCGGAAGACGGGACAAAAAACGCTGTTACAAATGACGAGTTCAACCGCCGGATAACTTGACGATATAGCCTAACGCTTGCAGCTTTTGCTGGCAGGGAAGTCGCTGATCCCCCTGTATTTCGAGGTTGAGGCCTTTCACACCGCCGCCAACGCCGCACTGTTGTTTGAGTTGTTTAGACAATACTTTTAAGCGATCGGGGTGCTCTGGAATGCCTTCTATCACGGTGACCCATTTACCGCCGCGCCCTTTTTTTTCGAGCCGTATGCGAACAATGCCATCGCCGACCGATGCGCCTCGGTGCTCTCCACACACGCAGCCAATGATGGGACGTTGGCACTGTGGGCACAGCTTCCCGCCGTCTGTTCGGTAAACGGCTCTGGTGTCGCTAGAGGAAGGCAAGAGGTCACTCCGTCAGTCAGTGGCAGAGTTATAGTAGCATTGAGACAACGCAGCGATGGACATGGACATGAGTGATACCGCTCAACTAGAAGCGCAACTCGCCTTTTTGGAAGATGCGGTTCAGACGTTAGATCAGGCGCTGTCACAACAGCAAAGAGAAATCTTGAAGCTTGAGCGGACCGTGGAACTCTTGCGCGAGCGCTTAGGGGAGCAGGGTACGCGCTTAGATGCGGTGGCAGACGGATCGCCTGACCCACCGCCGCCGCATTATTAACGACCTTGCTGCCTCCGGCTAGGGAGGCGGCTCCACCAACCCAAGAACTAGAGAGTACTTATGAATTGGCGTGTAACATTACTGATATTATTAGCTTTTATTGGCGGAGTCTTGGTGCTTGCGGCCATCGCCACTCGCCCCCCTTCAGCGCCCGAGCACGAGATTTATGTCAACGGTAATGTGCTGACAATGGACGCCGCGGGTGCGGTGCACGAGGCGGTGAGTCTGCGCGAGGGGCTGATTGAGTCAGTGGGTTCATCTGAAGAGATGTTGGCGTTAGCCGGTGATAATACGGTGGTCGTGGACCTGAGAGGACGGAGTGTTCTGCCCGGATTTATTGATGCCCATGGTCATTTTCCTGGGTCAGGTCAGACGGTGTTTTCCGCCGACCTGAACAGCCCACCCATTGGCGAGGTGACTAATCTGTCGGAGTTACTGGAGCGTTTAATCCGTCTCGCACAAACCCGCACTGATGGCTGGATCGTAGGGCACGGTTATGACGATACCTTGCTGGCTGAACGGCGGCACCCCAATCGAGATGATCTCGATACGGTGGCATCTGATCGCCCAGTCGCGATTGTTCATGTCTCCGGTCATTTGGCCGTCGTTAACAGCACTGGCCTCGCCATTTTGGGGATCGATTCGGCAACACCCGATCCCGAAGGTGGCGTCATCGTGAGAGACCCGCGCTCGGAGGGAGGCCGACGCCCCAATGGCGTTTTGGAAGAGACCGCTGCGCGAGCAGTATGGGAGTACACCCTCGATTTGAGTGCGATGGATGCCGTGCGCATGACGACTCAGGCGGCGGCGGAGTACCTTGCGGTGGGCGTCACGACGGCGTCGGCAGGGGGTATGCCCACCACGGTGGCGACCTTGCTGGGATTTTTGAGTCAGTTGAATCAATTTCCTCAGCGAGTGGCGCTGTTTCCCTTGTTTGAAGAGGTGGGCGAGCAACTGCTGGACGGCAGTGTGGCGCTCGACAGTTTTGCCAGAGCTAAGGTTTCCGCGCCGAGGGTCAAAATTATTGCTGACGGCAGCATTCAGGGCTACACCGGCTATTTATCGACGCCTTATCACGTGCCGTTTAAAGGTGATGCTGACTATCGAGGTTATGCGTCGGTGCCTCGCGATATGCTGTTTCAGCAAGTGGCTGGACTCTATGAGCGGCGTATACAAGTGGCAATTCACTGTAATGGCGATGCGTCGATCGAGGATGGGCTGGATGCGATCGAGAACGCAATGCAACAGCACCCATGGCCGGAAGCGCGGCCGTTGATGATTCATGCCCAAATGACCCGCAAGGACCAAATGGCGAGAATGGCTGAGCTCGGCGTCACGCCCAGTTTTTTCTCGGCTCACACCTATTACTGGGGTGATCGTCATGCCGCGATATTTATGGGGCCTGAGCGTGCGGCCAATATGAGTCCCGCCCGATGGGCGCTAGAGGCGGGCGTCCGTTTTAGCTCTCATCTTGATACGCCGGTTACTCCCATGTTGCCGTTGCAGGCCGTTTGGAGCCAAGTGGAGCGACAGAGCACAGGAGGAGCGGTCATTGGCCCAGATCAACGTATCGATCGGCTTTCGGCGCTTCGTGCGGTGACGATCGATGCGGCCTGGCAGGTGTTTATGGATGACGTCATCGGCTCTATCGAACCCGGGAAGCATGCTGATTTGGTAGTGCTGTCGGATAATCCACTCACCGCGCCAGACATACGGTCACTCAAAGTAGATCGAACGATCATCGCGGGTGCGACTGTTTATAAGCGCCTTTAGGGATTCATGTGGACTTCAGAGTTCATGGGGACTCGATGCCAAATCTAGCCCGATCGACCCGAACAAAGAGGGCGCTGGCTGTTGCGGTGATGGTTTCGCCGCAGCGCATTTCAGCCTTGACCTCTGTGCGTCGTTCATCGAGTTCCTCGGCCACGGCGCTGATCGCGATGATCTGTCTTAGCGGTGTGGGTCTGAGATATCGAACGGTCAATCCACTGGTCATGCCGGGTTGCCCCATATGAACATGAGTCATCCCCATTAGGTGGTCCAGAATGCCAGCAACCCAACCGCCGTGGACGTGCCCGGGAGGGCCTTCAAAAGCCTGACTGAAGGTCACGGTGCCCCTTATTTGATGCGGTTCTGCATGCCAAGTCAGATCAGGAGAGCAGGGATGGCTTCGGCCAGCCATGGCAACAAACTCTCCCATGATCGTATCGATGCCGTCCTGCGGTCGCCGACCTACCATATCCATCAGGCCACTCACTTGAGGCAAATCGCTGAGCGATGCTGCTAAGCGGGAGAGTTCGTCGCTCAACTCAAGTGCCTGTTCTGGTGGGATATCCGCACTGATTAATGATTCGTTTAACTGCCGTGCTGCTAACGCCAGTTGCCGTCGCGCTCGCCAATAGGGGCCACCCGTTGAATCGGTGTTATCGGGTTCAGATGATGTCATGCTTCAGCGATATCCGGTTGCACGCAGGGCCGCGTGCCATCCGCGGACGTCGTTAATGAAGGCACTCGGCTGCTCAAGTGCTGCAAAATGGCCCCCGTGTGCGTGCTGATTATTAAACGTCACCAACTTTTGGTACCGAGTTTTTGCGAGCCGCTCCGTGCAGATAAAGAGTTCTTTAGGAAACAGCGAGATACCTATTGGGGCTTCGATAGGGCGGTAGTCTGGCGTTTTAAAGCTCTCCCAATACAATCGCGCGCTGCTGCCACTCGAATTCGTCATCCAGTAATGAGTCACGATATCCAGCAGTACATCTCGAGCAATAACGTTCTCGGGATGTCTGGCATTTTGCCGCACCGAGTCGGTCCACTGCGCATACTTCTCAATAATCCATGCCATCTGACCGGCCGGGGAGTCTGCTAACGCATAGGCGAGTGTTTGCGGCCTCGTACTCTGTTGATTTGAGTATCCAGCTTCATGTGCTTGGTAGTGAAGCGCTGCTGCCATTGTGGCTTGCTCGCCAGGATCGCTTGAGGACAGCGTCTCTTCATCAGGCAGCACCAGTGGCAAGTTCACATGCCCAGCTTGGCAATGTAATGCATCATTGAGCAGCAGGGCGTGCGTCACCAGAGATCCCCAGTCGCCACCCTGCGCCACGTATTGATCGTAGCCGAGGCGTAACATGAGAGCGTCCCACATGATGGCAATGCGATCGATACCACATCCGGGTTCCGTGGGCTTTGCCGAAAAACCAAATCCAGGAAGACTGGGCATAACAAGGTGAAAGGCGTCCTCTGGCTGGCCACCCCATTTTGTCGGATCGGTTAAGGGCCCAATCACCTCTAAAAATTCGAGTACCGACCCCGGCCAGCCATGCGTCATTAGCAGGGGTTTGGCATCAGTGTGAGGGCTACGGACATGGACAACATGGATGCGGACCCCCTCTAGCTCAGTCATCCAATTTTCGTACTGGGCGAGTTGGTTCGGTACCCTTTGCCAATCGTAGTCATCTCGCCAATAGCGAACCAATTCTTGGCAGTAACTCAGCGGTACGCCTTGCTGCCAGTCCTCAACGGTCTCGGCTTCAGGAAAGCGAGTTTGAGCTAGGCGTTGTCGCGCGTCATGAATAGCGTCGTCTTCAAAGTGGGGCTGGAGGGGATCGAGTGTGTGATTCATGACGGCCTGCCGATAAATGATCGAGTGGCCAAAGTAACTCCACTAGTGCCTTCCCTCAAGTACTCTCTGCGAGGTCGAGCGCCGCGTAGGTCTGAGTCAACCAGGGTTGTAAAGCGGCTCTCTCCTCCGCTGATTCGAGCGTACCGCGGCGCAGGTGGGTTGTGCGCGGCTCTCGATCAAGAAACAAGTGACCGCTGGTTTTATCCGCCTCGCGAGCGCGGGCAAGCCAAACAATCGTGTCAGCACCTTCTAGGGATGAGCGCAGAACCCGATGTGTCAGGCGCCTGAAACCCGGCAGCGCGCCTTGCACACCNNGGCGTATCTGCCCAGCCGGGATGCATGGCATTGACCACAATATGGTCGTCTCGCCACTGTGCAGACCACAACTCAGTGAGCACAGTCAGGGCACGCTTTGCGCGGGCGTAGGCGACCGAACCGCGATAGCCCTCTTCTGACATCACCAGTGATTCACAGCGAAGTTTTTGCGTGTACATGCCCCCCGAAACCACGTTAATAACGCGGGCGGGCGTCTTGTGGTGAGCCAAGAGAGGATGCAGGGCCTCGGTCAGGCGCCACGGCGACAGGAGCAGCAGTGCGGCACTGGTCTCGATGCCCTCAGATGTTTGAGAGTAATCATTAAACAAGGCACCGGCGTTGTTGATTAACACATCTATGGCTCGATCAGCGCTCAGCAGGCGCTGACTCAGCGCATTGACCTGGCTCAGTAAGCTGAGATCAGCCAGTTCCACTTGATCGGCTTGCCGGCCGGTCCTCTCTTGTAACGCCGCCTGCATCGGCATGACTTTATTCGGATCGCGGATGACGAGGGTGAGCGTGGCGCCGGATTCGAGTAGGGCCACGGCGGCTTCAAACCCCAAGCCCGCGCTGGCGCCGGTAAGCACCACATGCTTTCCCGTCATATCAGTGCTCATTGGCGCCCATGCGCGTCGACCGTTCCTGTATCCAGCCCGGGTAAAACAAGTCAGTGCGGTGAATAGGTTTCGGTCTCGTTTTGCGGTTTTTGGACTGACAGCCGGGGGTGGATTATTGTCCTGAAGTGCACGAGTGAGCCCGAGCAGGCTTTTACGACCTAACGCTCGCATGGCGCTTTCTGTCTTTTTCGCGAGTGTGCGCAAGCCGAACCCGTAGGTGAAATCGGCGCAGTAGGTGATCTGAGTGGTATTTGCGCCTCGCGGTTCAAAGGTGATGACATCCCGCACGGTGAACCAACGACTTTTGCCCTCCAGCACAACCGACTGCCAAGGAGTGTATTCCACAATGGTGTACTGGATCGATACGGTTGACGGGCCGGCTTTGCAGAGCAGCGAGAATTCACTCCCTAACCCAACGGGCTCTTCCGTGCTTTTCTTGGCGCTGAGTGCCGTCGCGTCCCATTCGACGGTGGTGCGAAAATCGGCCACGTACCGAAAGCAGGCTTCGATCGGGCGCTCCACTTCAATTACTTCTTTCAGGGAAATCATCGTGCTAACCGTGATGGAATTAATGATCCTTACGGCTGCGCGCGGGCCTTAGTTCATTCGTCAGCGAGAAACTCGCTATCTTGACCGGGGGCTAGGGGTCCTCTACCCAGACAACGCGCAGCGGTTCACCAAAATCGTCATAGACGACTTGCTTCCGCTGGCGCGGAGTGCTGTGACGCGAGCCCTTTCTTTGCTGGCGCTTTGGTGCTCTCCGAGCGTCCAGTGCGGCAACGACATCAGTGAGCGGCGTTCTGGCGACTTTTGCATCGGTAAAGAGTGGCGCCGGAGGCGGTATTTCGTTGCGCTCATAGGCACTCTCGCCCCGCGCGAGTTCTTGGATGCTTCCCCCCGACGACAGAAACTTGGCGGTCTGCTGAGACAGGCGCCGTCGCAGATCTTGTTTAGAGGGCGGTTTTTTCAATTGAGTATCTCCACTGCGCATATTATAGGGTGGAGGCGTTGTGTGCGAAAGCGAATAGACGACGCGAGCAACCGCTGTTTCTGGTTTAATGCCCACCTCATGTGGGAGGTAGTGGAGTCTCTCGAGTTGATGCGAAGCGCTATGAGCACCGCCAACAGGCCGTCATCAGAGGTTGGATGATGGGGACGCTGCGTTCAGTGATTGTCTTTTTATGGATGGCGGTGACCGTTATTCCCATGGCGTCGTTGATTGTTCTGGCGACGCCATTGATTGATCCGGACAAGCGCTGGTGGTACTTGGCGCGCCCTTGGTTGCGCGGAGCGGTGGCCGCGGCACGTCTCATAGGGCGGGTTGAGTACGAAGTGGAGGGTGAGCATCATCTTCCGCAAAAAGACGACAACAATAGCCGCATTATTTTGTGTCCCAAACACCAGTCAACGTGGGAGACGTTTTTTTTCGCGAGCCGAATGCCCCATCCCCTGGCCTATGTCTTCAAGCGTGAACTCCTGTTTATTCCCTTTTTTGGATGGGCGATGGCATGTCTCAATATGATTCATATTGACCGCTCTGCTCGGGGCGGCGCCTGGAATAAAGTCGCATCAATGGGCGAGCAACTGATGGATCGGGGTAAGTGGGTCATTATGTTTCCCGAGGGGACTCGGTCAGAGAGAGGTCAGCAGGGCATCTATAAAACGGGTGCTGCGCGCCTCGCCATGGCCACTGGTGCCAGTATTGTGCCCATTGCGGTGGCGTCCGCCCGGTGCTGGCCTCGCAAAAGTTTCACATTCGTCCCTGGAACGATTCAGGTCTCACTGGGTGAGCCCATTGTGCCAGACCCTGCTGGAAGTCCGGGTGAGATGATGGAGAAGGTGGAGGCCTGGATAGAGGAGGAGATGCGACGGATTGACCCTGAGGCGTATCCTGAGGTAGAGCGACCCATTGACTTGGCGCAGCAGGAAGCGGCTATCCAAGCTTCATTAGAACTGCGCGCCGATGCCGCCCGCGGGTCCCACGGTGCTGCAGAGAACGCCAAAGAGTAGGATATTTGCGGAGAGTAAAAACCGTCGCTGATGACGCTGAGTCTGTTTACACTGGGGGAACACAACAACAGAGCAGGTGACAGATGGGTTTCTATAACGACAAAATTGTCCCCAGATTGGTGACCTGTGCTTGCGGTACCAAGCCGATCCTCAAGCAGCGGGAAAAAGTGGTCCCCCAAGCTCAGGGCAGTGTGCTCGAGATAGGCATGGGAGCTGGCCACAACCTACCGTATTACGATCCGCAACGCGTTCAGTCAATCGTGGGGATCGACCCCTGCCAGACCAGTTGGCGACTGGCTGCTTCGAGAGCTGCCCAAGTCGGTGTGCCCCTCGATTTTGTCGAGGGGTCTGCAGAAAAGATGCCGTTACCTGATGCGCAATTCGACACGGTACTCATGACTTTCAGCTTGTGTACGATTCCGGACGGTCACGCTGCGCTTGCCGAGATAGGTCGCGTGTTAAAACCGGGCGGCAGTCTGGTTTTTTGCGAGCACGGCCAGGCACCCGATCCCAGTGTTGCAAGCTGGCAAGAACGTATCAATCCTCTCTGGCGACGACTGCTCGGCGGCTGCAACATTAATCGGCCCATTGTTGAATGGATCGAGAACGCGGGCTTTGCGATACAGCGATTAGACCAAATGTACCTGCCGGGAACACCACGGATAGCCGCTTTCAATATGTGGGGCAGTGCTCGACACGCTCAGTAGCCATCGTTGACTCGTCTTTTTTTCGCCTGGGCACCCATGCTTCCCCAGAGGTATTGTGTTGTGACACTACCCCTATCATGAGTCGGTCGGAATGGTGTGTCGACAGACTCGTAGGATGTGTTGTGGTTTATGCTGATTAGTGGAAGTCTCGGACAATATGTGACGGCTCGCACCTTGGCGACGTTGTGCGTCATTGCAGGGTTGTGCGGTTGTGGGGCAAGCACGACACCACAGCAGCGTGTGGCTGACAGGCCCGTCGCGGACTTTTCAGGGCATTGGGAAGTCGATTACGCCCGCAGCGATAGCGTTCAAACTCAGCTCAACAGCACGTTTCGTGATATTCAGCGTCAAGCGCGGCGTCAACGCGATGCCGCAGAGAGAGGCGTGACGTATCAGGGGCCGCCGCTTGGTGATGTCGATACGATCCTTGCGCTGGCAAAAATGGCCGAGTTGGTTACCGCGTCAGATTTATTGGTGGTGCATCAAGATATCGCCTTCGTCCGTATTGATCGCGAAAATAGCTTTGCTTTGGTGTGTGATATTCGCGATGGTCAGACATCTGCCACGCAATTAGGACAAGAGACCTGTTGGTGGGATGGTCAGCAATTGCATTTTTACATCGAGTTGCCCGAGGGCTTGTCGATACGGCACCGATTTGTCCGCTCGGCCGATGGCGCGCTGCTCGCTCAACGAACAAGACTCAGTACTCGTGGGACCCAGCGGGATTTTGAGGTGAGTCGTATTTTTGCTCGTTTTGAACCGGGTAATCGGGGGTATCAATGCATCGATACGCTGTCCCGGGGCCGTGTCTGCAGCACCGAGCGTGCCATTTCGGATACCCCGTTATGATGCGCCTGGCTGCTATTGCATTAGCGCTGTTATGGGGAAGCGGATGCGCGACGCAGCCTGACGCCGGGAGCCGCACTGCTGGCCCACAGAATGAGCAGTCGATGGAAAGTCCTTGGGAGGGGGAGGTGCTGCGCGTCGCTAATCGGCCGAGTGCTCCCGCGCTCGATGTGGGGGTGGTGCTCTTTGATCCCGGTGTCGATGCAAAAGATGACAGTCCGACGGCTGCTGTGCGGCGCCTGGAATCTAAGTTATTGGCGGGTCAGTTACGGGATGCGCTGGTGGCGAGTAACCAGTGGGGGGTTGTACGAATGGTCCCCGTGACGTCGACGTTGATGCCGGTCAATATACGTAGCCAAATTATCAAGTCTGACGGTCGAGATCTGGTATTGCAGGTCAACGCGATCGATGCGGCTGGCACTGTGGTATTTGATCACCTGATTGGCCATCGAGAAACCGTGGCGGGGGAGGGTTTTTCGGTTCTGTTCAACGCCATCAGTAACCGGTTGTTGCAATGGTGGCAGCCGCAAGAAGCGCGCGATCGTGCCTCATTGCTTTCCTTGGCTGAGGTGCGATATGCCCAGCAGCTGTCACCCGATGCTTTTTTAGGGTTGGCAGAGGAGTCGGATGGAAAATGGGAATTGCAGAGATTGCCAGCAGACAACGATCCGATGATGCGGAGGGTGGATCGCATCCGGAATCAGGAGTACCTATTTTGTGACACCGTTGACGAGCAATATGTTGCGTTGTGGGAGCGAGCCGGAGGGACTTATGCGTTGTGGCGCGATGCGGGCCGCGAACAGGCCTATTGGTTGGACGCTTACGAAGCGCGCGTTCGTGCTCGCGGTGATCGCTCAGATGACAGCCGATACGCCCGCATGCAGGCTGAATATGCCGCGTATCGATCTTACCGAATGCAGGAGCAAGCTTGGTTTGAGCTGGCTAAGGCGCTAGATGGGGAGACGCAGCCCAGTGTGATCGAAACTGCCGATCGCGTCGTGACGCTCGAGGGTACACTGGATGTCCAATATGAAACGTGGCGCCGTTTACTGCGCGATATATTTGCCGCAGAGCAAGGCTTAGAAAAATGATGAAACAGCAGTATCTCGCCACTTCTCCAGCCGGCGTTGGTGTGTATTTAGCGCAGGAGTTATTGAGCTTTGGCGCAGAGGAAGTGGTCGAGAGACCGGTAGGGGTATCTTTTACGGGCACGCTGGCCTTGGCCTACCGAGTGTGTCTTTGGAGCCGATTGGCGAACCGAGTCATTCTTCAACTGGGCGCTTTTGACGTGCGCTCCACCGACGACATCTATGAGGCGGTCACAGGGCTGGATTGGGGCGCTCATATTCGAGAAAGCGGGTCGTTGATGGTCGATTTCTCTGGTCGTTCTGAAGCTATTCGTAATGCCCAGTTTGGCGCTCAAAAAGTCAAAGACGCGATTGTAGATCGCTATCGTCAAGCAGGACGCAGTCGACCGTCTGTTGATCTTCGCGAGCCCGATGTTCGCGTGACAGCAAAGTTGGCCAAAGGACAGTTAACCGTGGGGATCGATCTCTCGGGTGACAGTTTGCACCAGCGCGGTTACCGACTCGATGGTGGGCTTGCGCCCCTCAAAGAAAACATTGCCGCGGCGGCACTGTGGGCCGCAGATTGGCCGGCGCGAAGCCGTCGGGGTGAGGCGCTGATTGACCCCATGTGTGGTTCCGGCACCTTGTTACTAGAAGGCGCGCTCATGGCGCTTAACCGCGCGCCGGGGCTGATGCGTCAGCGGTTCGGATTTCAGGGCTGGCTTGGCCACGACGAGACTCAGTGGCAGGCAGTGCGCGCTGATGCGCTCGAGCAAAGCACGCAATCGCCGTCCACGGATGTTGAGATTCGCGGTTACGACGCAGATATTTCAGCCGTGAGGCGCGCTACGGATAACATCGTGCGCTTGGGCTTAGAGAGCACGGTGCGTATTCGCTGTAAGAGCTTATCAGCGCTGACGCGGCCGACGCACCGCGACCTGGTCACTGGACTATTGGTCATGAACCCACCCTGGGGTGAGCGGATGGGTGACGCGTCAAGTCTCCGGCACCTCTATCATTCTATCGGTGAAGTGATCAGTAGGGAGTTCACGGACTGGTCCGCTGCGGTACTGACCTCGGATGTGTCGTTGGGTAAAGCCATCGGCCTGCGCGCGCACAAACGTCATCGCTTTCAGAATGGGCGACTTGAGCTTCATTGTTTACAGTTCTCACTGTCGATCGATAATGAGTTGCGAGCGCTTCGTGACTCCGTTGCGGAAGGCGCGAAAGGCAGCAAGACTGCTCCTGCGGCATTGTCCGAGGGGGCGCAAGGGGTTGCGAACCGAATCCGTAAAAATCAGCGCCACTTAAAATCTTGGCGGCAGCGAGAAGGAGTGACCTGCTATCGAGTCTATGACGCTGACATCCCCGAGTATGCGGTCGCAATAGATGTCTATGAAGAAAGGATCCACATCGCGGAGTACGCCGCCCCACAGGATATTCCCGAAGAGAAAACGGCGAGGCGTCTTGAGGAGGTATTGGATGCTGTGCAGGTGGTCTTCAAGATCGCAGACCGCCAAGAGATCGCCTTGAAGCAGCGACGCCGTCAGCGAGGTACTGAGCAATACCAGCGATTGAAGCAAGAGCAGACAAAAAGGGTCGTGCATGAGTCGCCTGTCAAGGCGTTGGTCAATCTTCACGATTATCTTGATACGGGTTTATTTCTTGATCATCGACCTTTGCGATGTTGGATAAAGGGCGAGGCGAAGGGTAGGCATTTTCTTAATTTATTCAGTTATACCGGAGTCGCGACGTTGCATGCCGCGCTCGGGGGGGCGACTACCAGCACAAGCGTCGACGCGTCGAGCACGTACTTAAAATGGTTCAATGAAAATCTGGCGCTGAATGGCCTATCCGAAAGACAGCATCGGGGGGTGCGAGCCGATGTGCGACAGTGGCTTTCTGAAGATCAGCGACAGTATGATTTGATCATGGTTGACCCACCTTCCTTCTCGAATTCGAGTGGGCTGCCTGATTTCGATGTGCAGGCTGATCATGCAGAGCTGTTAGCGCTGGCGATGGCGCGGTTGTCAGCAAACGGCACACTCTATTTTTCAACCAATCACCGGCGTTTTAAATTGGATGATGCCGTAGCGGAGCGCTGGCAAGTCAGCGATGTCACTGCGGCTTCCATCCCGCAAGATTTTGCGCGCAACAGACGTATTCACGCCTGCTTTCGGCTGACTCACGCGTGAACAGATAATGGTGATCACGTTGCCAAACGCAATAGGCTGACAAGCGGCAAAAGGTATCCGCGTCCCATCGTATTGTCGAGAAAGCTGACTTGCCGACTGCTGCACCAAGAGTTTGGGCTTCAGTGCTATACTCCGCGCCTTTTCAAGACGGCCGGCTCTCCTCGTGTTGGGAGTACTTCGTTGCTTGAGCCGGGGCACAGGAGACCAGACAGCATGGCGCAAACGCTTTACGACAAACTGTGGGACGCTCATCTCGTCGAGCAGCGAGAAGATGGCACGGCCCTAATCTATATTGATCGCCACTTGCTACACGAGGTGACTTCACCGCAGGCTTTCGAGGGTTTGACGCTGGCGCAACGGGGGTTGTGGCGGCGGAGCGCCAATCTAGCGGTGCCCGACCATAATGTATCGACCCTTGCTTCTGAACGTGCAGACGGTCTCGCTGCGCTGCCCGACGCGATATCCAGACTGCAACTGCAGACCTTAGACGATAATTGTGCGGCTTTTAATGTGGTCGAAATTCCACTGGACGATATTCGTCAGGGCATCGTGCACGTGATGGGTCCGGAGCAAGGTGCCGTGTTACCGGGGATGACGGTTGTGTGTGGTGACTCCCACACTTCGACTCATGGAGCAGCAGGCGCGCTGGCCCACGGTATTGGCACGTCAGAGGTTGAGCACGTACTGGCAACGCAGTGTCTGATACAGCGCAAAATGAGAAACTTTCGAGTTGAGGTGACCGGTCAGTTAGCACCGGGTGTGACCGGCAAGGATATTGCTTTGGCGGTGATCGGTCGCATTGGCACCGCCGGAGGCACCGGCTATGCGTTAGAGTTTATGGGTTCTGCTATTCGGTCTTTGACCATGGAAGGTCGCATGACGTTGTGCAACATGGCGATCGAGGCAGGCGCGCGATGCGGTTTGGTGGCGGTAGATGANNTGGCGCCTGAGGGCGAGCAATGGGAGACGGCCGAGCAGTGGTGGCGCACTTTGCGCAGTGACGAAGATGCGGTGTTCGATAACACGATCGTACTAGACGGCAACGCGATTGCGCCGCACGTCACTTGGGGCACCTCGCCAGAAATGGTGGCATCCGT
>ENA-UZWV01014101-UZWV01014101.1-metagenome-genome-assembly--contig:-Day-3-1m-contig-14101_pt1 | contig 17843 bp, 16 predicted proteins | sample MGYA00260342_ERZ794902 | MGnify/ENA metagenome assembly ERZ794902
AGTTCAGCCGGAGAGTAGTCAGTCATGCTTTATGCTCATTGTCGCGCGCTGTTTAGCGCTGGAAAGCGCCGTATTGTACGCTCTTACGTAATGAGATGAAAAAAAATGGAGCGGGAAACGAGATTCGAACTCGCGACCTCAACCTTGGCAAGGTTGCGCTCTACCAACTGAGCTATTCCCGCTAAAAAAATGGCGTCCCCTAGGGGGTTCGAACCCCTGTTCCCGCCGTGAAAGGGCGGTGTCCTAGGCCTCTAGACGAAGGGGACGGAACGTGTTGCAGCTAGTGCTCTTCGCAAGGTGGCGCATAGTAGTAATCATACTCACCTGCGTCAAGAGTTCTGTTAAAGGTTTCGAAAAACAGACGTAATTTAGTTAAACTTCGCGCCTCGTTTTATTCTGGAGCCACCATGTCGGCCGCGTTAGAAATTTCCAACCTGCAAAAAACCTATGCAAACGGCTTTGAAGCCCTTAAAGGCATTGATCTCAAAGTAGAAGAGGGTGATTTTTTTGCACTCCTGGGCCCCAACGGAGCCGGTAAGTCGACAACGATTGGTATCTTGAGTTCTTTGGTGTCTAAGTCGCAGGGGGCCGTAAAAATTTGCGGTATCGATATCGACGAGGACTTCTCGCTTGCAAAAAAGCAGATCGGCATTGTTCCGCAAGAATTTAACTTTAACGTCTTCGAAAATGTCGAGGATGTCTTAATCCATCAAGCAGGCTATTACGGGATTCCCATTAGTGTGGCGCGTGAGCGTGCCGCTTACTATCTTGAGAAGCTGGGAATACTCGACAAGCAACACGTCCAAATGCGCATGCTTTCAGGGGGCATGAAACGTCGACTTATGATTGCTCGCGCCTTGGTTCACGAGCCACGAGTACTCATCCTCGATGAGCCCACGGCCGGTGTTGATATTGAAATGCGCCGAAGCATGTATGACTTTCTTAGAGAAACAAATGCCGAAGGTCGCACCATTATTATGACGACCCACTACCTTGAGGAGGCTGAACTGCTCTGTCGTAATGTGGCGATCATCAATCAGGGTAAAATTGTCACGCGAGGTGCGATAAAAGACTTACTTCGGGACCTCAACAGTGAAACGTTTTTACTCGATACACAGGATGAAATACCGGCAGGTACTGCTATTGCAGGGTATACGCTACGTCAGGTAGAGCCGCACTGTCTGGAAGTCGAGCTAGGTAAGGGGCAGGACCTCGCACCGGTATTTGCGGCGTTGAGCCAGGCGGGGGTGACTGTTGTGAGCATGCGTAATAAGGAAAATCGACTTGAGCGAATGTTCGTGAACGTCTTGGAGGGTGCATCATGAGTGCCTACGAACAGTGGATCGCCTTCTTGACGATTATGCGTAAAGAGGTGCGGCGATACCTTCGTATCTGGACGCAAACTTTGTTGCCGTCGGCGATTACCATGTCGCTTTATTTCTTGATCTTCGGCACGCTAATTGGAAAGCGAATAGGGACTATGGGCGGCGTGAGCTACATGGAATTTGTCGTTCCCGGACTGATCATGATGGCCATCATTACGAACTCGTATGCCAATGTTGTGGGCTCGTTTTTTGGCGCAAAATTTAATAACAGTATTGAAGAGTTGCTTGTTTCACCCACACCCAATTACGTCATTGTACTGGGCTACGCCGCAGGGGGTGTTTCACGCGGTATCTTGGTGTCCATTATTGTGACTTCGGTGGCACTGTTTTTCACCAAACTCGATATTCACAGTTGGTTTGTGGTGGTCAGCGTAGTCGGGCTGACGTCGATTGCTTTTTCATTGTGCGGACTGATCAACGCAGTGTTTGCCAACACCTTCGACGACGTGAACATTGTCCCGACGTTCGTATTGACACCACTGACGTACTTGGGCGGCGTGTTTTATTCGCTCGACTTACTGCCCGATTTCTGGGCGGGCATTTCGCAGATTAATCCGCTGGTCTATGTAGTCAACGCATTCCGATTCGGGGTGCTTGGTGTGAGTGACGTAGACATCGCCGTCTCCTTCACCATGCTCATTTCACTGACGCTGGTATCGTTTGCTTATGCCATGCACCTGCTGCGCGCGGGCAGTCGCTTGAGGACCTAGGCCGTGGATGCGGTTCTGGGAAAAAAGGTTGCCGCGCCGCAATATTATGCGCCAGAGGTGCTGCAACGTATTGACAGAAACCTTGGACGGCGCGGTATTACCAGTCCGTCGTTACACGTCGATCGAGGGCATGATGTCTGGCATTGCTACGAGCTCAGCTGGTTGTGGCCGGACGGGCAGGTTCGCTACGCCACTGGTGTGCTCGTCGTGCCAGCGTCGAGTCCGTTCACGGTTGAATCGAAGTCATTAAAGCTCTACCTAAACTCTCTTAATGCGCATGTGTTCGAAAACGACAAGGCCGCTATAGACTGTGTCTGTAAGGACTTAGCTGCGGTCACCGGTTCCGAGGTGACTTTCGAAATTATGAGTTCGCCGGACCTAAGATCAGCCTCTCGCTTGCTTGAAGACATCGCCCACTTGGGACTGAGCAGCAGTCCGACAACGCGCTTTTCTTGCTCCGGATTCAGGTCATTGTGTCCGGTGACTGCTCAGCCTGATTGGGCCAGCTTAGTCATCGACGTGTCATCACCACACTTCAATGCAGGGCTTATCGGTGAGTCAGTAGATGCGCTGCGGAATCATCAAGGGTTTCATGAGCAATGCATTGAAGATTTGTTTACCAGACTCGAGTGCGCCCTGACACCTGATGAACTTCACGTGGTGGGGTTTTTTCAGCGACGCGGGGGCATTGACATAACACCTTGGCGGTCTTCGCAGGCCTGCAAGCCTCGATTCGAGCGCCTGTTCGAGCAGTAGGGTAGAGCAGGTCGCCGGCGCGTGTCAGGCGCCGCGAAAACGCGGTATCCTAATCAATAAAAACAACACTAGGGTAGACGCATGGCGCAGTGGGATCTTCTTATTACAGGTGCAAAAGTTTTCGATGGTGAAGGTGTGTCTGGGCGCATCGAAGACGTCGCCATTACAGGCGATCGAGTTGTGGCCAGAGGCGCTGATCTCCCGAGAGACGCCGCCGTTCGTTGTGTGGATGCCACCGGTCGGTGGCTGCTCCCGGGCATGCTCGACATACACACGCACTTAGACCTTGAAGTCGAGGTGGCGCCTGCACTCGACGAGGTGGTTCGGCACGGTACAACGACGGTGGTGGTCGGCAACTGTAGCTTGGGAACGTGTTTTGGTCCCCAAGAAACAGAGGGACAAGAGCCCATTGTTGACTGCTTTACGCGTGTCGAAAACATTCCAAAGGCCGTGCTGCGCAAGTGCGCAAAAGCCATGACTTGGGACAATCCCAAAGACTATCTCGCGCACTTTAAAGGGCTGAATCTTGGACCTAATATTGCTGCTTTTGTCCCGCACTCGATGCTGCGTATTGAGGTTATGGGTCTGGACGCGAGTATCAGTCGAGCACCCACTGAGCTTGAACTCAAAAAAATGGAGCAGATTCTTGAGGGGGCGATGCAGCTAGGGTACTTGGGTTTGAGTACGGATGGCTTACCGTTTCACTACTTGTCGAACGACCCACACACCGATAAGCGTATACCGACCCAGTTTGCTTCGTTTAAGGAGCTTCGGCGACTCTTAAAAGTCGTTCGGAAATACGATCGCGTGTGGCAAACGACACCCATTATCGAAAATCGGTTAAAGGCACTGTTTTACTTCACGCTGACCAGCGGTCGCCTGTTTGGAAAACCCCTGAAAACCTCGGCGTTGTCGGCTATGCAAATGACGGCTGCCCCCAATGCGTCAAAACTGTTCTTGGGTGTGGCGAAGTTACTGAACAGTAAGTTTTTAGATGGGAGGCTTCATTTCCAAGCGCTAGGGACTAATTTTCGAGTGTGGTCCGACGGTATTGTGAGTCCCTTGTTCGAGGAGTTGAGCTCGACCGCTGAGCTCATATCGTTAGAGTACGATGATTATGAAGGGCGGCAGCGCCTCATGAACGATACAGATTGGGTTGCGCGCTTTCGAAAGGAGTGGCGCCATGGCCGGACGGGTGGGGATTTTGCCAGTTGGAAGGCCAAGCGCGGATTACCTGACAGTCTCGTTATTCGAGAGCCGGAGAAGCTGATTTTTGATGGGGCTCCCTGTTCAGAGTGGGACGGAGAGAGCTTTGCAGAGGTCATGACGCGAGCGCAACGATTCAAGTCTGGCGATGCTTCTGCCGCAAGGTCTGAAGATGAGCGAGCAGCCTTTGAGGCGATAGCGCTTGAGTTGCGCGACGATGCCGATTTCGCGTTACACATGCTGCGTACCTATGACAAAGGCTTTCGATTTTATGCAGACGTTGCCAATGCTGAAAATAAAGCAACACTTGAATTTCTTTTGCACGAAAATACGCTGCCTGGATTCAACGATTCAGGAGCGCACATCACCAATATGGCGTTTTTCGACAGTAACTTAATGTCGCTAAAGCTCGCGAAAGAGCAAGGGGAGGGCGTGGTTGCACAGGTGGTGCGCCGCTTAACCAAAGATCCCGCTGAAGTCTTTGGAATTGATGCTGGAACGCTTGAAATTGGTGCTCGGGCGGACATGGTGATTATCAATCCTGATGCGCTCGATGGCTGGGAGCCTGATCAGACTCGTGTGTTGGAGTACCGAGAAATTTTCGAGCATCAGCAAATGGTGAATCGTCCTGAGGGTATCGTAGAGTCCGTTTATGTGGCAGGCCAGCACGCATGGGATGGCCTCTTGGGGGCCACCGACACGCTGGGGCAGCAACCGTTAGGCCGTTACCTTTTGAGCGGCGAGCCGGTCGCGGAGCACGCTACGGTTCAAAACGTGGCTTAACTTAACTCTCGGGGGCGAATATCCGCCCAAGACGGGTGAGCTGTGTGTTAGCATGCGACCCACGGAGAGGTGGCCGAGTGGTCGAAGGCGCACGCCTGGAAAGTGTGTATACGGCAACGTATCGAGGGTTCGAATCCCTCCCCCTCCGCCACATCCTTAGCGTCAGCCAATAGCCTCGTGTGTTGCGCACTGTACAACTCAGAACCCAGATGGAGCTCGCGTTGACAGCGTGGTCATGACGAACGGTTGGTCTGCCCTGTTCTAGGTCGAGCAGGGCGTCTCCTGCAAATGATGTTACCTTTAGCGCTCGCACAGCGGAAAGGTATTGACCAATGCGACTGAAGCCCGTTTATGCAACTGACCCAGGGTTGGTGGATAAGCCATTGACCGATGTTCCATCGCTCTGGGCGCCCAAGAAAGGTATTCATCTCTACCACTTCCCGTTGTCGCTAGACTCTCAAAAAGTAAGGCAGGGTCTGGAGGAAATCGGTGTTGATTGGCAGTCACACGTTATTTTACTGCCCGCTCAGCAGCAATTCTCCCCCAGCTACGCGCGCATAAACTCACGGTGTGTTGTGCCCACTCTTGTCATCGACGGGAGAGTCACGACCGATTCGGTCAACATTCTGGCCCACCTTGCCGATCGGTTTGGTGTCGCAAACAACTGCTTCAATACCGCTGAGCATGAAAATGATGACGTCACCTATTGGGTTGATAAGGCCGCGGCTCTATTTATCGAAGCACTGACCTACGGGCATATCGAGGGCGTTAAGAAGCCATTTCCATTAGGAAATGTCTCTCAGGATGGTCGATACCATCAAAATAAAATCGAGCTTCTTTCAAGGCTGATCGAGAGGTATCAATACGATGAAGCGCTCAAGGTTGCCTACGAAAAGAAGCGGGCGGTGATAGAGGCAACCCACGGGGCAATTGCCACGCCCAGTCAACTTGCTGCAATCGTTGAATCCACGAAAGCGGAACTTTGTGATCTTGAGCAACAGTTAAGCGAGGGTCCGTTCGCGTCTGGAGGATGGCTCGCAAGCGATGCCTTGAGTCTGGCTGACATTCAATGGGGCGCTGTTCTTTATCGCCTTCGCTGGTTGGGGCTTGAGCCTCTGTTATGGCAAGGCGAGTCAAGAATTACATCATACGCGGACAAGGTCATTGCCAGAGAGTCTTTCCAACGTGGGGTTATTCAGTGGTCAAAAGTGGGCCGAAACGTGGTTCTTCCGATGCTACAGCACCGACTGTCCTCTCTGTTTAAACGAGATTCAGCGTTATGACTCCGAGCGCTTTAAAAGAAAACAGATTGGTCGAACTCAGTAACAGGGACCCAGCCCGCGAGTCGAATCACACTGTGTGCTCACAGTACCGGCCCATTGGCTAAGTTGGCCTGCAAGCGTTTCATGCACTGTGACGTTCGCCAGCAAGCAAATCCCTAAAAAGGCCATACCGCTTAACAGGACCAGCAGTCTTTTGAAAATTGGATTGCGCATTGTCGAACCTTATTTTTTTACGCGTTAGCCTATTGAACCCTAGCTTATCAAATCGAGCAAACTTAAATTTTCCCCGCCAGTGGTGGTCCGCCGAGTGCTGCAGCAAGCGGTGCGCCGATAGAGGGATTAACGGCGATGAATCATCCAGTCGATGGTGACTTTGAGCGTCGCGGCACCGACCGTTTTTCGCTCAGTGGTATGTGGGGTGCCTATGGTGCTTCAGGGGCATCCTGCACTTCAATAATGTGCGCTACAGGCGATCGAGGGGGAGTTGCGTCGAGGACTTAATGCACTCCATTGAAAATCCGGCACTGACGTCCGCGAATTCAGCCACCTTAATCAATCGCTTATAGATGTCGTCATATTCGGAAACATCTCCGGCAACGAGCTTGAGCAGGTAGTCGACGTCGCCCGCCATACGATGAATTTCTACGATTTCAGGGATTTGGCGAACACCGTCAGAAAATTGTTTGAGCCATGCTTCGTCATGCTGCGACGTTTTGATCATCACGAAAGCCGTCATCTTTAGGTTTAATGCTTTTTGGTTTAGCAGTGCCACACGCTTGTCAATGAATCCTGCCTCCTCGAGTTTCTTGATGCGTCGCCAGCACGGTGTTTGAGAAACACCCGCGCGGTCGGCAATCTCTGAAATGGAGCCTGAGGCGTCTTCTTGCAGTGCTTGCAGAATTTTGCGATCTATTGAGTCCATTTTTTTCCTAAAGGCATAAAAAATTAGAAAGTAATTCTAGTTTAGCTGATTTTAGATCCAAGAATTAGAAAATAAATGCATTGGATTACTGATATTGTTTCACTTCAACTAGGAGGGGCTATGATCAATCGATTATTCACGTCACATCCGGAGTCTGTCGGTGAAACCTACCTTGAGCACATGAGCAGTGCATCCACCTTTGGCTTGCGCTTAATGCTCGCTGGGCTTGCATGCACCGTTCATGCGATTTTACCCTTTCTCTTCAAAACCACCGGGCGCTCCGCGATTACTGACCTCTATGAAAAAATGGTGACGCATCGACAACGGAGCGACCGTATTGGCGTCAGCTTGGAACGCGTGCCATCGCAAAGTCAGTAAGAGAGTCAGTAAGAAAGTCAGTAAAAAAGTCAGTAAGCAAAGCAGTAAGACTGTGCCGAGCGGGGGTGGAGTAATACGAGTGTGTCTGCAGCAGGCTAAACCGCACTGAAAATAGCGCACACTTCAGGGCAGATCGTCCATTCGCTTGCGGTGGGTAATCCCGCGTCCACCCAGTGACACAGTGCGCCTCAGAAGCCTCTTCGTAATTCAAAGCCGACGCTTGTCAAAGGCACTACGAGTGATAGTCTTGGTGTCATCGATAGAGAGGATTTTGACTATGCATCGTCTACTTACACTGGCCGTAATCGTGCTAACCGCGCTCTCACTGACGGTTCAAGCCAAGGAGAAAAGTGCGCTTGACTTGAGCGGTCTCAAGTGGCGAAACCTAGGACCGGCTTTCATGTCTGGTCGGATTTCCGATATTGACTGGGATCCAGAAGATTCCAGCGTTTGGTACGTCGCCGCGGGTTCTGGTGGGGTGTGGAAAACCGAAAATGCGGGTGTTTCATGGACGCCTATTTTTGACAACGAAGCCTCTTACTCAATAGGAAATGTGACTGTTGATCCCTCTAACCCATCTCGCGTTTGGGTGGGTACCGGAGAAGATGTGGGTGGTCGACACGTTGGGTTTGGTGACGGTATTTATCGATCCGATGATGGCGGAGCGACGTGGAGTAACATGGGGCTAAACGAGTCTCAGCACATCTCAACGATCTTAGTTCATCCCGACAATTCCGATGTTGTTTGGGCGGCCGTGCAAGGCCCATTGTGGACGCCCGGGGGCGAGCGTGGTCTCTACAAGACCCGCGATGGCGGAGAATCATGGCAGCGCGTTCTCGCTGAGGGTGAGTGGACCGGGGTCACAGACGTTGTGCTTGATCCCGCTGATCCAGACACTTTATATGCCGCTACCTGGCAGCATCACCGAACAGTAGCGGCCTATATGGGCGGCGGTCCCGAGAGTGGCATTCACAAGTCATCTGATGGTGGCGAAACCTGGCAGCGACTCAAGACCGGTTTGCCCTCAGGAAACATGGGAAAGATCGGACTGGCGATCTCACACCAGGACCCTGATGTGCTTTACGCCGCGATAGAGCTCAATCGTCGCGAGGGCGGCGTCTGGCGGTCCGACGACGCCGGTGCGAGTTGGGAGAAGGGCGCTGATGCAGTGGGCGGCGGTACCGGACCTCACTATTATCAGGAAATCTTCACTAGTCCGCATCATTTTGACTGGTTATACCTTGTGGGGCCTACGGTACAAAAGTCGACAGATGGCGGAAAGACATTTAGTTACATGGAGCACCCTAACCAGCACGGGGATATGCACGCGATAGTCTTCGATCCTGCTGATCCAGATTACATCATGATGGGGACTGACGGTGGTGTTTACGAGAGCTTTGACCTTGGGTCGAAGTGGCGTTACATGGAAAACCTGCCGCTGACGCAATATTACAAACTGGCCTTAGATGATGCGGAGCCGTTTTATAATATTTATGGCGGCACACAAGACAACAACACACAGGGTGGACCTTCTCGCACGGACAACGTGAGTGGTATCCGAACGTCAGATTGGTTTGTTGTTCTCGGCGGTGATGGTCACCAGCCGGCCACGGAGCCGGGAAATCCAGATATCGTTTATGCGCAGTCACAGCAAGGAAATTTGACACGCGTTGACAGGAGTACGGGCGAGACTGTTTATATTCAACCTCAGTCAGCGCCGACAGAGGCACCTGAGCGCCATAATTGGGATTCGCCCATATTAGTCAGTCCTCACAAAGCCACCCGACTGTATTTTGCGTCTCAGCGCATTTGGAAGTCAGAAGATCGTGGCGACAGCTGGACCGCAGTTTCGGGCGATTTGACGCGTGATGAGGAGCGCTTCGCACTGCCTATTATGGGGAGTACCCAAAGCTGGGATTCGCCATGGGACATGTACGCCATGTCCAACTACAACTCGATTACATCGCTCTCGGAGTCGCCACTTGAAGCGGGCCTACTTTACGCGGGGACCGATGATGGATTAATTCATGTGTCGCAGGACGACGGTGCGAACTGGCGAAAGATAGAAGTCGGATCACTTCCCGGTGTTCCTGATCGTGCGTTTGTCAATGATATACGCGCCGATTTACACGACCCTGATACTGTCTATGTGGCGCTTGATAATCATAAATACGGCGACTTTTCACCTTATCTCTTAGTCAGTAAAAACCGAGGCCGCAGCTGGCGGATGATCACCGAAGGTATTCCCGAACGGCATCTAGTGTGGCGTTTGGTGCAGGATCATAAGCGCGCCAGTCTGATGTTTGCTGCAACAGAGTTCGGCGTTTACGTGACGTTTGATTCGGGCAGAAACTGGCAGACGTTAACGGGTGGTATGCCCACGATCTCGATTCGAGACATTCAGATTCAGACGCGTGAAGACGATCTCGTTGCAGCGAGTTTCGGGCGCGGTTTCTTTGTCCTTGATGACTACGCCGCATTACGTGACATTGAGACGGATTTTGCGAAGAACAGTGCGGATCTTTTCACGCCAAGAGATGCGTATTGGTATTTTGAGCAGCGGCCTCTGGGTTATCGTCCAAAGGGGTCCCAGGGCGACTCCCTGTACGTCGCTGAGAATCCACCGTTTGGCTCTGTCTTTACGTACTACCTTGCTGATAGCTTCAAGACACAGGAGCAGCGAAGAAAAGCCTCTGAGAAAGAAGCCACAGAGGCGGGTAAAGCGGTTTCATTTCCAGGTTGGGCTGCCGTTGTTGCCGAGGCACGAGAAGAAGAACCTGAGGTGGCGTTACTCATTAAAGATACCGAAGGCAATATTTTACGCAAAGTGAGTGCATCGAATACCCCCGGCTTCAATCGTGTCGCCTGGGATCTTCGTCGTTCCTATTCTGGACCCATTGAAACCGGCAATAATTGGCGAGGCGACCCACCAAGTGGCTTCATGGTGATGCCGGGGACTTATGAGGCTGAGCTGGTGGTGGGCCACAACGGTGAAACACAGGTCTTGGCAGGTCCCGTTTCGTTTAATGTGAAACGTCTGAGAACGGGGGCGTTGCCGAGTGCGCCACTTGATGAGATCGAGCGGTTTAATACTGAACTTGGCGACCTCTACGGTCAGACGGCCGCTGTGCGTTACACCATTCGNNGCAGCTCGATCGTCTGACCACGATGCTTGGGCGCATGTCTCGTCCATTGGCGTCGGGGCGCAGTCGTATTCATGCGATGCGCGTCGAATTGTTTGAGATTGAAGAGATTGTTTTCGGTGTCGATGTGCAGGACGACATTGGTGGTTATGGCCCGATGAGCGTCAGCAGCTGGCTTGGACACGCGAGCAGAGGCGTCTCTAACTCGAGCTACGGTCCCACGGCCAGTCACCGGAAGAGCGTTGAGTACGCCCGATCGGTGTTCGAACCGGTAAAGGGACAGCTCAGTAATTTGGTGGATGAGGCCTTACCGGCGCTAACGCGTGAAATGCAGGCAGCAGGAGCACCGTGGACCGTTGGGCAGGCGATAGACGCTAATGCGTTGGAAAGCAACTAGGGCTGCCATAGCAGGGTGAATGTTACCGCTCTTCCCATGGAGAGCGGCGCATCGTCGTCAGCACTCACTCGGTAGCCACGGTCGAGTCCGTTGGTTAATGATATTTCACTACGCCACTGTTCAGAGAATTTCCAGAGGGCACTGGCGTTCACGATGAGCGCGGAGTTCAGGGGGCGCTCACCCGGACCGACATTGTCCTGTGGTGCTTGGTATCGCACATCAAGTCCGAGAGAGTAGCGACTCGATGTCCAGGATCCATTGTACCTAAGCGTTGGTGGTGGCAGATCGGCCAGGGTTGCGCCTGATTTGGCGGTGCCTCTTTGCCACTGCCAACTCAAACGTTGTGTAAACGCGCTGTGGCGCCAGATTATCTGACCGTCAAGCCCCCAAAGTTTGCCGGACCCTATGTTTCTGTAGGAGCGCAATTCATCGGTAATCTCAAAGCGTTCGATGTAGTCCTCGACTCGGTTTGAAAAGGCAGTGACCTCAAAAGTGGTTGAGGCGCCTTCTCTGAGCAAGGTGGCTTGAAGACCCGCTGTTTTTTCAGGCGCTAAATTGGGATTGCCACGTACTTCGCCGCGCGGCGTTTTGCCGCTAAAGTACAACTCGCTGAGTGTGGGTAAGCGATAAGCGGTCCCCACCTCCCAATCAAGAGTCCAGTCTTGACTCAAGCGCCAATTGACTCGTGCTTGGGCGTTGAGATCCTTATGAGACCGCGTACTGCCGCTATTGGTTGCGCGCGCGCTGTCGACGCGAACCCCAACTTGGGGTGTCACGTTTTTAAAACGCCATGTTCGCTCGACGAACAGTCCGGTCACGTGCTCCACACCGTCCGATACGAGGTCGCTGGAGACCGGAATCGCATCGCTTGCCCTCTCGGTTTGGCTGATATTGACCCCACGACGACCCGTGTGTTCAAGGCCATATCGATCATCATGACTATCTGACGACCGAATCGCACTCCACAGTCCGCCGTAGGTCACGCTCTTGTAGTGGGTTGTATTTTCGCGCTGTTCGAGGCGCTCAGTATTCGAGGTCCAAGCCTGTCTGTGCAAGTAGCCTTGTAGCAATGTTCGACTGGGAAGCGCTATCCGAAGATTGATCAGCTCATGCCGGTCCTCTGGATATCCGCTGACGCGCTCATCGGGAAAATAGGCATTACTCTTACCGATGTTGCGACCACGGCTTGCCAGGAACTCTCCAGAAACAAAGGCATCTCCCACCCCTCGCTGTTCCTGCAGGTAGAGCGATGACTGCTCAAATTTTGTATTCAGGGGTATGGCAGTACTGCTGTGACCTCGGCGGCTCTTACGAAAGGCTGCCATAATTGCGCGAGTCTCAGAGATCGGCGCCTTGACGACAGCACTACTGGCTCCGCCCATCGTCGATCGGCTCATCTCCAGCGATGTACGAGCAGGTGTATCCAATGACACGCTCATTACACCGCCCATCGCACCTGATCCATACAAACTCGATGCAGGCCCCATGTCAGCCCTGATCGTGTCAATAAACGCCGGCGGTAAAAAGGATAACGAGTTGCCCGCGCGACGGTCTGTGATGATCGGGACACCCGATACCTCCGTACGGATTCGGGAACGGCCAAAACCTCGTAGGCTATAGCTTTGGAACAACCCCCCTTGGCCCGAGGCGGCAACGCCAGGGATTGCCACCATGAGGTCAGCGGGGGACAGCGCGAGACTGATTTGCTCCTGACGGGTCACAGATCGGATTCCCTGGCCTGTGACGAGTTCGCTCACCCTAGGGTCGACAGTCCCACTGACGATAACTTCCTCAAGTACAGCCGACTGCGTGACGGACGACAGGGTGACCAATAGCAACACGACCACTCGGTATCGCGTTGACGCTGGGGTCAACTTTAGCCCATGAAGTGTCTCGCAGATAAAGACCTTAAGGTGTGTGAAGCGTTCGGTTATTGGCATATTTCCTTGGCATTGTCTGATTCAGTCACTGGCCGAGAGCAATCGTCAGGGATTAAGAAATACGTGTCAAAGAGGCCCTTGCTCGGGGAGGGTGATCGGCGTAAGAACCGCAAACAGGACGGTGCTTATTCGACGCTTAACTGACCGAAGACATACTTACCCGTTCGTTGAACACCCGCTTCGCCCATAGGTCTCCCGAGCGCAAGCGGAACATTACCCACGTAAAGCTGATAGGTGCCTGGTTTAATTGGTACAAAACTCACGTGCGCTGCGCCTATCTCATCACATTCGATCGCGTTAAAACTTAAACCTTGCAGGTGAACTTCTATGTCACCAATAGTGACCAAGCGCAGGTGTGCGTTGCGCAGTAGTTGTGGCATCTCGATTCGCCAGCCCTGTAGGTCATCACGAACATCAGGGCATTCAATGGTCAAACGATAGTAGCGTCCGGATTCGAAGACAATCTCTGCAGGTTCGATCACTGGCATGCCATCGTCTGCGGTCGTCACGGTGAGGGTTTTGGGTATGGGCGGATACTGAGCAAGATTCCCTAAGCTCTGTGCCAGAGTTGGTTGGCTGAGCAAAATCAAGCCCACCGCAACTACCAGGCGAGAGCGTATTTTTCGGCTCATGATCGGCTTCCTTCTCGACTTGTCTGCTGGTGGTTTTGCACAGCCCGGATAAGAATCATACGCTCGGGTCGCATTGGGCGTCCGAAGCCTATTGGTTACTCGGTGCGTCGTTCGCCTTTACGTCGCTCTTCCTCGCGCCTATCGGGGGTGTCTCGAGGCACTTGGCGCCGCTCTTGTTCTTTGCGTCGCTCCTCTTTGCGTCGATCAATCTCGCGCCTGTCTTCCATGTCTAGTCCACTGCCACCACTGCTGAGTGGCTACGCTAGCAAAAATCGCACGCGAGGAAAATTAAAAAGCGCCACAAGCCTGTAATCACCGTCGTAAACCCCGCAGTGTGCATAAGCATTGCTTGAAACACTCACTTTGTGGACACTCAGTCTCTTGTTCGCAAAAACCTGAGAGGGGCACCGTGTCAAACTACGAAACCATTGATATTGATGTGAGGGGTGATGTTCATTGGTTAACGCTTAACCGTCCCGACCGCCTAAATGCGATTAATACGCAGATGGCAACTGAGCTTGGACGTTATTTTGGTGATCTTTACCAAGATCGGTCCTGCAGGGTGGTGGTGATGCAAGGTGCGGGACGCGCTTTTTGTGCTGGGCTCGATATGAAAGATCCCAGCGGACTTAAAGGGGCTCCCTTTGGTGGTGGCTTTGGTTTTCAGGGGCATTTGGCCGACGTTTACGTAAAAATGCGTCGCTGCCCTCAGCCGATTATTTCGCTCATACAGGGTGCGGCAAGCGGAGGCGGATTTGCCTTTGCATTGGCCTCAGATATTCGTGTGGCGGGTGAAAGTATGAAGATGAACTCGGCCTTTATAAAAATTGGACTGTCATCGTGTGACATGGGTGTCAGTTACTTTCTCCCTCGCCTAGTGGGCGTCACGTTGGCTTCGGAAATGATGCTGACGGGTCGCTTTGTTGACGCAGAACGAGCACTTTCTATCGGTCTTGTTAACGAGGTTGTGCCCGACTCAGGTTTAGCAAAAGCGGGCCAAGCGTTCGTTGATGACATGCTGGCCACGTCACCGATGGGGCTTAGGCTGACGAAAGAAGGGCTCAATATGTCTATTGACGCAGGAAGTTTAGAGGCGGCTATGGCCATAGAAAATCGAAATCAGGTTCTGTGCTCGGGTACAGAGGATTTTAAAGAGGGGTTGCAAGCCTTTGTTGAAAAGAGGCCTCCGCGCTATTCCGATACTTAGCACACCAGAACTTTTTGGGGGCGCAGGAAGCGGCTATGCCGAAGTAGCGAGAGGGCTATAGGCCAAAGATCAATAGTTGATTGTTCGCTGGCATTGCAATGTCGACGATCAGATGAAGGCCTGATTGCGACGCGAGGTGTTCGACCCACTCAAAGTCTCTTAGCCCGCTTTCCGGGTCACGTGCTTTGAGCCACTGATCAAACTGTGCATTGGACGGTGTGGTGAAGTTTCCCCCGTACTTAAAGGGTCCATAAAGCATAAGAAAACCGTGCTCACTGAGCACCTTCGATGCATTTCTCAGAAGCCGCTCGCCAAGGGCCTCAGGAACAATGTGGAGCACGTTCGCTGAGTAAATACGATCGACACGAGTGACCGGCCAGATGTCATCTACGAGATCGAGTAGCGCCGGCGGCGAAATATTATCACTGCCATAGGCAGCGATATTATCGACGAGGCCGGAAAATCCTGCACCGCGGTCAGTGGGCTGCCAGGTTAAGTTCGGCATTGCCTGAGCGAGGTGCAGTGCGTGCTGTCCTGAACCACTCCCGATTTCCAAGACGGACAGGTCGCCCGATAAGTAGGGGAGTAAAGCCTGCAAAATGTGATCTTTATTGTTGTCGGCCGCTGGAGAGAAGTGCTTCATACCTGTCGTTTCCAAATATTCGAATCTGCCTTAACGGAGCGTAATCGAGTTTGCGTCGTCGATCGCTGACTTCGTTGAGTCGTATGCTGGTTGCCACCGGTTCGCAGGACTCTACGTGAGCTTTTTGGCCGGTTAATGGTTTTGAATAACGATTTTTGCGCCATAAACTTTATCCGCATCAAGGACCTTCGTGTCAGTAATGTCGGCACTAATGATGATCTTGAACTCGTTTTGTGCGAGCGAGAGATTCTCGACAAATTTCACGTTACTCAAGGGGTGTTGGGGCATTTTCTTAGTCTCGATTCGTAAAATTCCCAATGCCCCGTTTGGGTGAGACTGCGCTTCACTGTCAGGTATTCGCAAGACGCGCTCAGTGATGTCTTCGATAAAAAATGGCGCTGCCAAATCACAAGCACCCATAAGGCGCCACATAACCCGGACGCCGTCCGGGCGCGTGCGGGTAAATGGAACGCTGGGCGTGAAGTCATCACCTAGGTCTTGGCTGCCTTGTAACAACGCATCGAGGTGCTCAGTTCGAATACACAGGTCCATGAGCCCCTCCTTGCTGCCAAACCAGCTCATTAGTCGGTTATTAAAGTCTCTGCGAATTCGGCCTCTTAGCCGGAGCAATCCAAGCGCATGGGCAAACTGAAACAGGCGGCGGACAATTTTTGACCGGAGGGCAATGAGTTCAATGTAGGTGGCATCAGAAAAGGCAATGATCGCGTTGTGCGTCGGTCCATTTATGCCGCCACTGACGACATTAAATCCTTCATTGCTGAAGGCCGATACGGCATGTTCTAGGTCGTCCACGACTAACACGACATGATCAAATTGCATGAAACGCTCACTCATTAGTCATCGCTTAGCGAAGGAGTGATGTTAACCAGAGGAGGTTACAGAGTCATCGTGCTTTTTGTGTTGTGTGGCCAATCCGTCGCAGCCTAACCTATGAGCACCGTGTCTGAATCGGGTAAGCTGTGAAGCGGCGCCTAAGCGAGAAGAAATCGATGATTTACCGGTGTGAGACTGACGAATGAATCATCCCTATGACTCGTTGACCCCCGATTGCGTGGTTGATTGCCTTGAGAGTATCGGCTTTGTCTGCGACCTTCGTCTTTTAGCGCTGAACAGCTACGAGAATCGTGTCTATCAGGTGGGTGTTGAAGGGGCGCAACCGATTATCATGAAGTTTTATCGGCACGGTCGATGGAATGACGCGCAGATCCTCGAAGAGCATTCGTTTACCCAAGAGCTGGTAGATCACGACATTTCAGTCGTGGCGCCCATGCGGATCAATGATAAAACGCTTCACCACGCGCACGGCCAACGGTTTAGTGTGTTTGAACGGCGTGGCGGCTATCCGCCCGAGCTCGACAACCCCGACCACCTCTACCGACTCGGCCAGACCCTGGGGCGAATTCATCGTATTGGACGCGCAAAACCGTTTTTACATCGACGAGACATCTCATCAAAACGCATGGCTTCAGAGTCCCGCATCTTTTTAGAGGAGCACGCAGTGCCCCGTGAGCTCATGAGCGCTTACAGCACCCTCGCTAAGGATTGTGAGCAGACAGCAGCATCCTTGCTCTCGACAATGAGCAAGCGCGACATGCAGCGGGTGCATGGTGACTGCCACACGGGAAACATTCTCTGGCGCGATGATACGCCGCACTTTGTCGATCTCGACGATTGCGTTTCGGGACCGGCGATTCAAGACATTTGGATGTTTCTCAGTGGCGATCGTTTTCAGCAGGAACGCCAGCTGAGTGAGTTTGTCTCGGGATACGAGGAGTTCCACGAGTTTGATTCCCGTCAACTCGCGTGGATAGAGGCCTTGCGAACGCTAAGAATCATGCACCACGCGTTTTGGCTGGCGTCGAGATGGGACGATCCCGCGTTTCCAAGGGCGTTCCCTTGGTTTGGTCAGGCTCGGTTTTGGTCTGATCATATTTTGGAATTGCGTGAGCAACTCGGCGTCATGCAGGAGCCCTCGCTCAGACTGTTATAAACGGCCCCTTTTCTACTGCCGATCTCTACTGTCGATCGCTACTGTCGATCGACTAACATTCATCACAGCGCACCGATTGGCCGAGGCACCGATATGGCCGGGCCCATGTCGGCAGAGTAGGGAAAGAGTGCTAATGTTAAAAAGTGTAAAGCCGCGTTCATTTTTATAAGGAGGAGCCATGACTCCGCTCCGTCATAAAGGTCTCATCATTGGTCTGTTCCTCCTTGGGGTGTCCAATACGTCGCACGCCGTCGTCTCTCCTGCGGAAGTGTCCAAACCCAATATCGACTCCAGCATCGGCGTATTAAGGGCAGATGAACTCGTTTTGCCGCGTCGATCACTCCCGTCGAGTATGCGGTTGAGAACGAGCAGTCGTTTCCCCTTAGACCAATATGATCAAGACTTGGGTTCGACCACGTTTCGCTGGAATCGCGCGACGATTAAACG
>ENA-UZWV01011839-UZWV01011839.1-metagenome-genome-assembly--contig:-Day-3-1m-contig-11839_pt1 | contig 17791 bp, 23 predicted proteins | sample MGYA00260342_ERZ794902 | MGnify/ENA metagenome assembly ERZ794902
GTATAAAAACAGAGAGAAAAAAAAGAAAAGAATTGTCGGTTTCTGCTACAAAAACTTTAAATAAACATAAATACAATATAACATTAGATTTTAATTAATGTTTGCGGGTTTTCTATAGTCATTTGTTAGGTCAAATTTTATAGGATTTATCATTTTTTCTAATTTATGGTCGTAAGAAATAAGTCCCACTTTATTCCATTTACTACCATAACAATTTTCTAAATATGCTTTTTCATTACTAGGTCCAAATACTTGTAAATCATAAAATTTATATTTTTTTAATGGTAATAAATCATTTTTTGTTTGATTACATTTTTCCCATCTATCTTTAAGATACACAATTTTATTTTTTTTTATTTGGGTATAGAAAATATCCATAAAAGGATATTTGTAGTCTTTATATTCTACCTTTTTTGATTTAACATACGTTTTAGAAGCATATTTAGAAATATCTTTGCGACTTCTAATAGTTGGATTTTTTTCTTTAAATTGGCGTTTGTGTTCAGTCCAACGATTGTGTTTTATAGGGGTACCATTAAGGTCATATATTTTTAGTCCATAAAAGGTTGATGTTAAACCTAATCCATATTTTGCCAATTGCGTTTTTAATTTTAATACTTTATATCTATCTTTATAAAATACAGAAATATCTAAATCGTCGTCCCAAGGGATTAATCCTTTATGGCGAACGGCTCCTAATAATGTCCCACCATCAATCCAATATTGGATTTTATGTTTTTCTAATAAATGTGTAGTATCTTTTAACATCTTATATAATTTTTTGGCAACTTCTTTTTTTATGCCATATTTTGTTTCTATATTTTCTATATTATTTGATGAATATTGTTGTCCCATTATTATAATAAAATAAATTATATTATTATTATATTAATAGAATGATTATACTTAATAATAAAAATATTAAAATTTTAGGAATGTTAGTTATTGTGTTTGTGTTATTATCTGTGGCATTAACTTATAAAGATAAACTGTATAGCAAAGAGAATTTTAATTTAAATTTAAATAGAATAAATACAAATGATGTGTTTCATGTCAATCAAAATAGAACTATGAGTAATTATATTAATCAACGTTTAGTCCCAGACCCTATAAAATTTCCTAAAGATGATTCAAGCTATTTAAGATTTTTAAAATCGTTTGAAACTAAAGTAAATCCAGAACCATATAATCCAGCAGGAGTATACAGTGCCAATGTAAATAAATTAGAAAGAAACCCTGCCGATGAACGCACAGAAAGAAGACTTAGAACCGTATTTGAATTAATGACAAAAAATCATCCAGACCCTTTTAATACTAAACCTAAATTTATATAAATTTATTTTCTTTTATTAAACTTTTTAGTTCCTTTATTAGATTTTTTATTTGATTTAAATTTTTTTCTTTTATTCGATTGTCTTTTTTTTCCTCCTTTCATCTGTGATGTATACCATTTATTAAATGAATTATTTGATAAAGACATAACTTTAATTGGTGCTTTAGATGTTTTTTTATTTTTATTTTTATTTTTATTTTTATTTTTATTATTATTATTATTATTATTATTATTATTATTATTATTNNTATTATTATTATTTTTTTGGTTTACTCCAGCAGAACTACCTGCCCCTGCACCAGCTCCATAAACAATTTCGTTTATTTTACTATATTGGTCTGATGTTAAATAATTCTTGAAATTGGTGTTTATATAGTTTAATTCTTTAGAATTATTAGATACAGCAATATATAGTAAAGTAAATAATAGAAAGTCTCCTTTATGTAATTTCCATCTAAGAATCTTATTACTCAACTTTTCAGAATTGTCTCTCAAATAATTTTTATTTAATCTTATTTGTTTAAATAATTCATCATAATTATCCCAACTAATAGTTGGAATACTCTCCATTTATAATATACCCATATATTAAATTTAATTAGAATTTAAGAATTTAAAAATTGAAACATAATGTATTTTAAGAATGAGTATGAATGTTAACATGGACACAAATGAAATTATTAAAATGCCGAAATCATTTGCAACTGAAACCACACTACCCCAATTAACGACATTTATTAAGAAGTGTATAAAACATTATGAATTAGAAGACCCAATCATACCTGACCATATTTATGATGATATATTAGACATCTTAAAAGTAAGAGATCCAGAAAATAGTATATTAACCGATATAGGGTTTGAGGAGGAAGAAAGTGGTAAAGGAAAAGTAAAATTGCCGTTTCATATGGGAAGTATGACTAAAATAAAAGACAGTGATAGAATAAAAATATGGCTACAAAAATATCGTGGTCCTGAATATATTATTAGTGGTAAATTGGATGGTGCCTCTGCTTTATTAGAACAAAAAAATGGTATTATGAAATTATATTCAAGAGGTAATGGTACACACGGACGAGATATAACGCATCTATTAGAATTTATGGTTTTACCAGATATAAAAAAAACGGTAAATTATTGTGTTAGAGGAGAGCTTATTGTAAGTAAAAAAACATTTGGAAACTTTTCGCATCTATATTCTAATGCGAGAAGCATGGTTAATGGGGTAATGGGTCGCAAACAAATAGATTCCAATCAAATTAAAGCTTTAGATTTAGTTATATTTGAATTGATTTATCTAAATGACTCTCAAGAGTATCTATGTGCCGAAAAACAATTAACGATATGTTCTAAATTAGGGTTTAATGTGTGTAAATTCCAAAAAAATAGTTTTAAAGAATTATCGCATTTCGGTCAGGATGCCAAATTAGAATCCAGTTTTATCCTTAAAACATTACTAAATTTTAGAATAGAAACTGAATATGATATTGATGGCATTATTATAACTGATAATAATCCATTTAAACGGAATAAAGATGGGAATCCAGATTATAGTTTCGCTTTTAAATCTAATGGGGTTGGAGAAATCTCCAAAGTAAAAAATGTAGAATGGAACGTATCTAAACATGGTTATTTAATTCCAAGAATAAAGGTAGAACCTGTAACAATTGATGGGGTCACTATTCAATATGCTACTGGTTTTAATGGAAAATTTATAGTTGATAATCACATTGGCAGTGAGAGTGAAGTACGAATTGTACGTAGTGGAGATGTGATTCCCTATGTAATAGAAATTATAAAGAAATCCCCCGAACCTATTATGCCTAAAGAGAACTATTGTTGGAATAAGAGCGAAGTGAATATATTGCTTAAAGATCACGAAAATAACGCGGCACTAAACTATAAAAAAATCTTAACATTTTTTCAAACTTTGGGTTTTGAGAATATGTCTTCTGGTATAATACAAAAATTAATAGACTATGGTTATGATACTATAAAGAAAATTCTGTTAATTTCAAAAGAAGAATTGTTATCATTTGAAGGGATACAAATGACAATGGCAACTAAACTCTATACAAATATACATAAAATAATTGATTATCCGATAGATTTGGCACATTTAATGGCTGCAAGTTTATGTTTTGGTCATGGTTTTGGTATTAAAAAGTTTAATGCCATTATTGAAACATATCCTAATATTCTTACTATAAATGTATCATTGGATATGTTGAATGATATAAATGGGTTTAGCAATAAAACATCTAAAAAATTTAGTGATAATATTGATAGTTTTAAATTATTTATGGCTGAATTAGATAATATAAAAATTAAAGATACACATTCAACAACAAAAAAAACTAAATTAAAGATAGTTGGTGGATTATTCGAACATCAAAAAATTATATTTACAGGTTTTAGAGATGACCGAATATCAGAATTTATAACCAAACATAATGGAACGATTGTTAATGCCATAAATAAAAAATTAAATTTGCTAATTGTTAAAGATGAAGAGTATACTAATGGCAAAACAGAAGCGGCTCAATTACTTGGAATACCCATTATAACAAAGGATGAATTTATTAAAAAATATTTTTAATCACACGTAACTGTAATTTGACATTTTTTACCATTTATATTTATTGTGGGATTAGTTTCATTTTCATTTTCATTTTCATTTTCATTTTCATTTTCTTCATTAGTATCAACTTTGGGTGTTGATGTAGTTTTATTTTCATCTTCATTTTCATCTTCATTTTCATTTTCATCTTCATTTTCATTTTCATCTCCATCTTCTTTTTCTGTTTCATTTTCATCTTCATTTTCATCTCCATCTTCATTTTCATCTCCATCTTCATCTTCTTTTTCTGTTTCATTTTCATCTTCATCTTCTTTTTCTGTTTCATTTTCATCGTCTTCAAAATAAAAATTTTCCTTTATATTAGCATATCTTTTATAATTAACATATAATGTTATCACTAATAGTATAATTATTAATAGTATTAATATTTTAAACAAATTATTTTGTGATAGTAATTTTTGTAAAATACCTTTTGCCATCTTATAGTATAATTTAATATATTATTTTTTTTATGAAACAATACAATTTATTTAAGGCAAAGTTATATTATAAATAATAAATAGTTGATAAATTATATAATATGAAATATCCTATTAATATTCATGATTATATGAGAGATTCTAAATTAGGACAAGGAACTTTTTCAGAAGTTTTTTTATATAAAAAGGTTTCTGGAACGTATTCAGAAAATAAAAATAATACTAAACTTAATGAATTGGTTGTTAAAGTTATAAATTATAAATATTATAAATATACTCTTAAAGAATTAGATTTTTTAAGAAAAATAAAAGATTATAATAATCCATATATTATTGAATATATCGGTGACCAGATTATTAAAGGAAATATACGATTATTTTTTTTTGAACATTTAAGTATGAATTTATACACATACTATAAAAAAAGAAATTATGGCATTAAAGACATTATATCTATATCATATCAAATGTTAAAAGGCATTGAATTTATACATAGTTTAAATGTTATACATAGTGATCTTAAACCAGAAAATGTTTTGATTGATGAAACTACCGTTAAAACAAAAATAATTGATTTTGGGTCTATTATTGATAAAAAAAAACTAAGCTATAAAAATTTTTATATTTCAACGAGATATTATAGAGCTCCTGAAATTATTTATAATTTAATGTTTAATGAAAAAATAGATATATGGAGTATAGGGTGTATCATAGCTGAATTAGTAAGAAATAAACCTTTATTAACTGCAAAAAATGAAGAAAGATTATTTGAAATGATAAATGATTTATTAGGAACTCCTAAAGATATATTGTATACATGTACTCCCAATTATTATAAACGTTTTGTTTACGAATATGCTACAAATAGGATTCCTATATACAAAGATCCGTTTTGTTTTAAATTAAAATTTACTAGATATTTAGAACTCTATAAAATAAATGGATTACAAAAAAAAATGTTAATAGACTTATTCAAATCTATATTTATTTATGATTTTTACGACCGTGTAAGTGCGACCGAATGTTTAAAATCCCCATTATTTTTAGAATTTAAATTAAATAATTAAATTTAAATTAAATAATTAAACCCAACCCTCTAAATAAAATGACACGATCCAAGTAAGCCAAAATACCCAGATAGTCATATCTAAATACCCACAAATAGTTATAAGAAATCCAAATAGAGCATGTTTTGTTGCCAATACAGCAGTTTTTTGATTTTCTTTTTTATATATTTCAAATTTATTTTTTAATACAAATACATAGTAAGACCAAGCCAAAATGATAATAAATGATATTAACCAAAATTTGTGTAAAACTAATTTATTCACTTTAGTATATAGTTCTTTTTCGAAATAGAGTTTATTCAAAAAGGATACTAGTAATAATAGACATAATAAATCAAAGACTTTAATATTCATATTATATAAATTTGTTTGGAAGAGGTTCATTATTATTAATATAATTTTTTATTTTTTATTTTTTATTTTTATAATAAATTATTAAGTATGATAAAAAAAAAGTCTAAATTAACAAATAGAGAGAAAAGATATTGTAGATGTTTAATTAAAGTGCGGTCAAAAGGTATACAGAATCCGTATGGTATATGTACGAATTCCGTATATAATTTACAAAAAAAAAAGCGAAAAACAATTGTTAAATGTACCAAAAATTACGATTTTACTAAAATGACTTTAAAACAATTACAATCCTATTCTAAAAAAAAAAAAATTAAATATAGTGGATATAGAAAACATGAGTTAATAACAAAACTACAACAATTTCAAAAAAAAAAAATAAATAGAAAAAATTGAGTCTAAAAAGTATTGTTATTTTATTATTAACATATATGTAATCATGAATGAACCCATTCAAACGAAACCCATTCAAACGAAACCCATTCAAACCGAATATGTCTTGGTAAAAACCCAAGATCGTTTTGATACATATAAACATCAGCTATTAGATATACAAAGTGAATTATTAGATTTATTATATTATTTGGATGAAGACGAAAATTGTTATTTTATTGATTATGAAAAAAATAAAAATAAACGTATAGAAATTAAGTTGCCTAAAATTCAACCCTGTTCAAGACGTGGAAAAAGGTTTATTAATTATTTACTATCTGATATTGATAGTATGGTACAATCTGCCCTAAAATATGGGATTCGTATTAGATACATTAAATAATACCTTTAATACTATTTACGAGATGGTCTAATAAAAAATGTTCGCTATAGAATTTTTTTAAAGATACAAATCCGTCACAATTATAATGATAACTATGTAATGTTTTTTTATCTATTTCATTTAAATTAACACATGGACAATTATGGGTGATGCGTTTTTTATTTAAAAAGTCGTTAATATTTTGGTGGATTTGTTTTTTTATATAATTATACTTAATCGTTTGGATATCTAATACATTACATTCTAAACTATTAAAGGTCCAATGTATAAGTTGATGGTTTGCCTTCATATTAATTTGTAATTCGACCTCTCTATATTCTGGAATAAACGAGGCAACAATAGTATTTAATTCAATAGGCAAACCTATATTTGTTTTTTTTATAAATTCTTTTATCTTTGTATTAGGTTTAGATAATGTAATTGTATATGTCCAAAAATAAAGGTGGTCTTTGTGTTTAATTAAATTGGATTTAAAATAAAATTCATGTTTAAGATTAACAGGAGTGTATTTATTAATATAGTTCATAGTATAATTTATTTCATTAGTATCATAATAATATCTATTAGAATTTAAACTCATATTTATAATTTAATTTTTAATTTTAAATTATTAATTATTAATAAATCCATTTTAAATAATTAAATTCTTTTATTTTTACGACGACGCGAAAAGAGTGACGAATTAGTAATTGATGCCATTGGTTGAGGTTCTTTTGGCAAATGAAGGATAGACCATTCTTGAAAATTGGCAACATCGTTTTTTATTTTTTTTAGTGAATACCTGCGATACATTCCATGTGGATAACCAACATAATAACCATCTTTATAATTATCATACCTTTCATTTGTAATTGGATCTCTTTTTTGAGTTATTTCAAAGGTGAAGTAACGCATCCTTTAATACTTTTAAACTTATTTCTGTCATTTTTTCAATTTTATTTTACTTAAATTCAAAAAATATGAATATAATTTATTTTTAATATAGAAAAATTTGATTATATGTATTTAAAATTTATAAACAAAATAAAATAAAATAATAAACAAAATGGATCAACTGAGCATCGGCGATGGTATCCATACAACACTGGGTTATACTGAAACCTATTTTAGTCCAATTCCATACATTGAAATGTGTTTGGTATGTCAAAATACAGGATATAGTTGGAGTGATGAAACAAAGGCGCTATTAGGATATGAATCTCCGGAAGAAACAGAATGTACGTGTGATCTTTCTGGAAAAACACACTATATTGCGGTTATTATAAAGGCTAGAGGGAAGCCGATTCCAAAGAAACCAAGTGAAACAACTTATGTCGTAACTATTTGGGATACTACTGTTCCAAGAAGAGATGAATGTGGTCCAGATATGCTATTTTATACTCCCGCCAATTATGAATTTGTAATTGATGTTGCCGTAAATCCAGAAGATTTGGATTTTAGTAATAAGTCACTAGTTAAGAAGTACAAGAATTATTTAACACGTATAACTGAAAGTAATGGGACTTTTAGCGGAAAGGTGAGTCGTTCTAGTTATATTAAGGATTTTAAAGAAAGAATTGATAGTATTATTAATGCAAACGAAAGACCCGAAAAGGTATTGGATGAAAATGCACATGTAAAGAAGCGTAGAAAGGGTCATAGTCACGTTCGTTAAAATTAATACAAAATATTAATTAATATAATAAAAAATAATTATACCTATTGATAATTTTTTTATGATAATTTTTTTTGATATTTGATGGAACTATTTATTCTATATTATATTATTAGTTATCCACGATCCGACAATCCAATCTCCGCCCTATCACTATCCCTGATTCTTTTTCAAAGTGAGTGACGTGATATTCTCCATGCCCTTCTTGACACCCGACGCAGGCTTCGTCTTCTTCTTCGGCGTCCCAAGAGTTTCCGCTTGGTTCGTGAAGATAAATCCACTTTTTTTGTTGTCCTTCGCACGGACACCAATCGCCATTTCGGTGTTCCTGTGCGAGATCGTCTGGGTGGTCGGAAACCACCAGTTCAACTTGCCCATCAATAACACATTGACAACGGCAATCCGGATCGTTTCGCCGTTCTTCGGACGAGATCCATGCCCGACCAATCGACTCACCCACATGCCAACCACCGACCGTTTCGTTGTGTTCCTTCACTGAACGCCACACCATGTTGTTCAAGGCGATGGTGTAATCTTCCAACTTGTTCGGGGGACCGAAGGTTTCCGATTGCTGTCTTGCATAGTCCATCATCTGATTTTGGAGCGCTACCAGTCGAGCGTTTGTGAATGACATTTTTTGTTTTGTTTTGTTTTGTTTGTTTTATAAGCGATTTGTTTTTGTAGATGGCTTGTGAAGCGAGAAGAAAGATTTGTATTTGTTGTGTTGTGTTGGAAATTCAGAGAGAGGCAATTACTACATTATTATAATAGTACGACAAATCAATTTTATCTACAACAATATGTAATCAAAGTTTAATACATTATAACTATATAGAATAATAGATACTATATAAAATAAACTTAAATAAAAAAAAATTTAATCAAACAACAATATAATTCTATTCTAACCCCCCTCCCGCAAGCAACCTAATATACCCAACCAGTATCTCCATAGTACCGCCCATCGGCGTGCACCAACATCGGGATCAGCGCCCCACCAACCCACCCATCACCACTACAACCGCCTCCCACAAGATACCGCACATCATCATCATCTACGCAAATCGGATCCTTTGGACCCAAGTTAACCGGTACATACCAGTCTTCGTGTTCCCACTCGATGTCGAGAAACAATTCTTCGTCAAGAAACTCAAGGTACGGACCGACGCGTTGGTATTCACGAACCATAGCTCGGTACAACCTCTCAGTATCCAGTTCCTCTTCGTCACACCAATCCTCGAATGCCTGTTCGACGAGTTCCTGATCGGTTGCCAGCACAATCCCTTCGTTCGCAATCGCGGGCGCGTTCGGGAACACGGGCGCCAGATAAGACCGGTCGATAGGCGACGGCGACAAACCATCGCGGAACAACTCGTTGTCAGGGTAGCCGTTGTTCTCGGGACCCCACACGCGTTGTTCTTCCTTCGTGGCAAACACGATCGGAGGAGGTCGCGACTTCGTCCCAGGAAGAACCGGAAAGGAAGCGGTTTCCGGCACCGAAGCTGGTGGTGTCGAACTGCGAGCAGTCCAAGCTCGGCGCAGAGTTTCGGCCGGAGTTGTCGGTTGATGCCATGCTCCGATTGTCTTCAGCTGCTGGATGATGTCGGCGTTGGCCTTTTCGTGCTCGGTCTCGCGGGGCTGTTCCGACCGGTAGCTCGTGTGTCCAACCGCCATTCGTGTCGGCTTCGCCTTTCCACCTCCACGACTCGGTGTCGACTTCTTGGTGACGTTCTGGGAGGTGCTGCTCGCTTGGAGCGGTGATTCAGTGTGCCAACCCATGATTTTTTTGTTTGTTTTGTTGTTTTTACAAGCGATTTGTTTTGTTTTTGTTTTTGTTTTTGTTTTTTTAGAAGTACGAGTTAAAAAAGCGAGAAGAAAGTTTGTGTGTTCGGTTGAAAGACAGTCGGAGAGACAATTACTTAATGTCAATAATAGTAATACAAATCAATTTTTATCTATGTCTACATAGTGTCTACATAGTGTCTACATAGTATCTACATAGTATCTATATATTTATTTTTATTAAGATTTTTATTAAGATTTTTAGTTGTATCTAGTTTACGCATAAACATAAATCGCTTATAAAATAAATGTAGTGATATGCTACAAAATGCTACAAAATGCTACAAAATACTACTACATTTTTCTATAAGACTTTGAAAAATATATTAAAAAATAATACATTAGAAAAAAAATTGATTTGAAATATGCCGGAGAAGTATTATTGTTCCTCAGGGCAGAGGAAACGCTCTTGTGGCCTAGTTGGTTAAGGCATCATGCTTATAACGTGAAGATCGTGGGTTCAATCCCCACCAGGAGCACTCTGTACCGGTAGCCAAGCGGTCAACGGCGCTCGACTTAAGCTCGAGTCTCTATGAGTTCGCAGGTTCGAATCCTGCCCGGTACACTTTCGCAACGATAGCCAAGCGGTCAACGGCGCTCGACTTAAGCTCGAGTCTCTATGAGTTCGCAGGTTCGAATCCTGCTCGTTGCAAAGCCTTGTTAGCTCAGTTGGTAGAGCATCAGACTTTTAATCTGAGGGTCGCGGGTTCAAGCCCCGCACAAGGTTTTTTTTTATTTTATTTAATTAATTAAATTTATTAAATTATTAAATATTTTTATTATAAAATTGACTTGTACGGATTTGATGATAATATTATTAAATATACAATCACCCAGTTTAATCCATATGGAACTCCCATTTGATAATTGCAAGAGATTTACGAACTGTAAAATTAAAATAGCAGAACTCTACGCCATTGATTTACTTGAACAAAATACATGTAATGAACATAATTTAGAATATAAACGATTTTTGAAGTATAGATTTCTAATTAAATACAAAGAAAAAATAGATACTATTCCAAAAAGTTCAGAGGCATTTTGTGGACATCGGATATGTAATTTAAAATATTGTTTTTAATTGTAGAATAAAGTTGAAACTTCTAAATTTTTTTATGTTGTATTTAACAATTGAAAACAATAAAATGCTCACTATTGGAACTAAATTTGTATATCTTGGAGAAAAAGGGTTTGAAGGTATAGTGTTTGCCATATATTCAAATTATGGGTCTAACATTTCAATAACAATCGAAACGTCTCAAGATACGAAAATGTATGGTGTCGTTATATATGATGTTACTACTAAATCTTGTAGATTTGAAATTATTAAAGAAGATATGATAAAACCAATTTTAACATTTAGTCCTTGTATTGATTCTATAAATGACCTCAAGGATTTTTCAAATAAATTAAAAACATGGAAAAAGGGCGACATGTATAAAACAAAAAGTATCATTTCGTACAAATCAGTACATTATGATATAACGATTACAAAAACCGAAACCATTGTTTCATTAACATACAAACAACAAACTCAACATAAATATGACCCAAATCGTTTAAAATTTTCGGAATTAGACACAACAAAAATAGATATAGAAAACAAAATGGCTTCATTCCAAAAAGAAAATTCTAAAATTGTAGAGACCGATAATCTTGAGATACCATCTTTACACTATAATATTGGAGATATTTTTGAAATGGGTCCACACGCGAAAGAAGGCACTAAATATCGAAGTGCTCTATCATGGAAAAAATATAAAAAATATAATAGAGAGGATATAATTAATATGGATACCCCAAAAAAATTTGGAATCATAACCCAAATTTATTCGATTAAAACAGAAGACAAAGTTCATTATAGATATGCCATTGCTCCTTATTTGGGTATTGATGATGAAGATAACATTAAAATAAAGATTGGTTCTAAATCATCTTGTAATTTGTTTGAAGATTGTAAATATGAAGGGAGTAAACCTATTAATGTATTTGAAATAATCAATCTATTTTATCCATCCCAAAATAATTATAGTTTCAAAACACCAACCTGTTCCGATATTTATATGGATGACCATTACACTGAACTATATGAAAAACATAAATTCTGTCAACAATACCATATCAAATATGATTATAATTGTAAAACAAAATCGTGTCAAAAAATGGTTAGTGTCAAAAACAATTATTGTAAAAAATGTCATCCAGAACAAATACAATTAAAAAAGAAATGTTCTATAGAAAAGTGTGTTGGTCCATACCTTTTTATAGATAAATATGTTAAAACAAGACACATAAAAATCCTTAAGTCTAATATAGTTGTTAGTTATACACAATATATGTATGGAGAACCGAATAATGTTAGTATTATAGAAACCCCTATATTTGTATGAATAATTTATTTCTTAGATCTCTTTCCCTTTTTAGATTTATTTTTCTTAGATTTTTTTTTTTTTGATTTTTTAGATTTCTTTTTTTTAGATTTCTTTTTTTTAGATTTCTTTTTTTTAGATTTCTTAGATTTCTTTTTCTTTTTGGATTTTCCAGCAGGGTCATTCCAAACGATTTGTAATATATCGGTAGTTATATCATATTCGTCTGAAGTTATGATGGCAACCATTTGGTCTAACTGAATAGTATCAACTAATCCTTCAAATGGTTCTGGTAACATTATAGACCAATCATTAGTATTTAGGTCAGCATGTTGTTCGGCAGTTAATGTTCTTAAATCGGTATTTGATTTATTCCATAAAACATCGTATTGTTCCCCCGCTAATGTTGATAAAGTAATTGGGGTTTCTAAACGCAAAGAAAGAGTTTCAGTAGTAGTATTCCCATCGGATTTATACGTTAACTTAATAACAGAATAATCATTCAGAGTATTTAATTGTAATTTAATATAAGCTACTAAATCTACATTTAAGTTAGATTTTCTAGTAAGTTCTATAATATTTAAACGTTCCATCATAGTTTGTAATTCTTCTATTTGATTAAAAGGATTATTAATAGTGTTCAATACAAATTCTCTTAAATTTTTACATTCTCCAAAAGAATAATCACCAATAGAGTCAATGTCTTTTGGAAATACGACAGATGTAATATTACATTTAGTAAAACATGATTCACCTATTCTTTTTAAATTTTGTGGAAGTTCTAAAACACCCGATAGTTGAAAACTATGATAGAAATTCTCATCATCTATTACTTCTAATTTTGATTCTGGATGAAAATGTATTGTTCTTAATTGTTTACAATAACTAAATGCCTCTTTATCTATATGGGTTAATTCCATTGGTAAATGAATTTCTTTTAAACGAGTACAATTCTTAAAAGCAGATGCACCGATATGTTGTAACATATTAGGCAATTTAATAGATTCTAATGAGGTACAACCCGAAAACGCACCAATATCAATAGTTGTAATTATATCTGGCAAACGGATTGAAACTATTTTTGTATTATCCTTAAATTCTACAGCTGGAATAGTTTCCACTAAGCCTTTTTCGATAAAATAAGATTCATCTAAAACAAGTTCTTCTAATTTATGTGTAGAACCTTTCCCTTTTTTTTTTGCTCCACCCTTTTTGGATTTATAAAATTTAAATGTCATTATTATAAAATAAGAAAAAAATTTTTTAAAAATTGATTTAAAATAAAAAATAAAAAATAAAAGTAATCAATGTTTCGTTTACTTTACACATTCTTGATGTTTCATTATATTTATGCGGCACCAATTTTTAATCCAACACTGCTTCTTCCACCATTATATGATTTATATGACTATTGTAATGTTAAAAAACCAGATGGTACACCATCATATCGGCAATGTGTAAATAATGAATTATATAAAAATGTATGTAAATGGAGCGACCATTATATTAAATGCTTACCTAAAACACATAAGATTAATGATATGGATATTTATTGTGATGTAAAAGATAACATTAATAAAGAATCAAGTTTTTGGAAATGTAAACATGTATATAATACACATTGTAAATGGAATGATCATTATTTAAAATGTGTACCAAATACAAGTGAAGACCCTATCGATATATTTTGCGATGTGCGAGTTCATGGTAATAAAAAATGGCCAAGTAAATGGAAATGTATTAGTAATCCTTATAATAAAAAATGTTATTGGAATTTAGAAATAAATAAATGTTTACCACTAGTTGCAACTAAATATCCAACAAAATCAAAAGGGATGGGTTAATTCAATGTAAAAAGCATTCTACAATTTCTATTATATTGACTATTTGAATCACGTACATTCTTCGCAGTCGGGACAAGAGATAATTTCTTCGCTCCTATATTCCTTTGTTCCCTCATAAAAATCCAGACAGTCATTACACCAAACAGATTCGCAATTCTCACAACTCAAAGCTTCATCTTCATTCAAAAACTCGTGACAATTATCACATATTGAAAGCAACTCTGGTGGGAACCTATTTCGGAGTTCCTGCAAAATAAGTCGCTTTTGAAGTCCGAGAGCATTTCCATCTTCTGTAATGCCCCCTGGTTCGGCATATTCTTGGCAGTAAACTGCATGAGCTGAAATGAGATCAATATGACCTGGTTGGTAGCGTTCAATATTTTGAAAAGGTTCGTTATTTGCCCACACCGGAGATGGGGGGGCATCTTCGATGATTTGTTGAGTGTAGGTTTCCCATTCTTGATTGGTATACATTTTTTTGTTGATTGTTAGTTGTTGCTTTTCGTTAGTTCCAAGTGATTTACTAACAATATAGTTTATTAGTAAATCAAATTTTTCTATGAATTACTAATAAGAATAAACTAAAAATGTAGACAATAGGACATCCAATAATAAAAAAAATGTAAAAAAATGTATAAAATAATTATATTTGAAATCCCTGGTATATTTGTATGATATGCTATTTTGGTGAAGCACCATACCTTCGCATCCATGCCAGAGCGGGATTTTCTGACATTTCAGAATAGGTTGGAACAAAATTTATAAAAATGGGGTGTTGGAAGTGATCATTAATTTTAGTCATATCTTCATTTAGTTGTAGTTTGGAAGGATTTTCAATAGTGAAACTCGCCAAAGTATTTGGAAATTCATTATAGTTAAAGCGTTTTGCTCTTCTAGACAAGGTAGTATGCATAATGCGAAGCAGGTTTTTGTTCATATTCATATTCATATTCATCTTTGTGTTTTCTTTGATTTGACGGTTATAATTATGTATAGTAATATTTAGAAAATCAAATTTTTTCTATTTGTGATATGTTTCAAAAAATTTATGTTCTAACCTAGTTCTGTTTCCATAACAATTTATCGGTTTTCTGTCATAAGTAGTATAACGTTCATCATAATCGTCCTCATAAAAATATGCTTCTTCTCTATCGATTCTGACACACATTACTTTATATATCAGGTTATCTTCAAAATATTTTTTATGGTCTTCGTTTTGTATCTTTATTTTAGTAAATTTTTTATAATGATAATGATTTAGTCCAGTGTCTGGATTCTTTTTCCCAAAATATCTTGTATTAGATAAATGACGTGTTTCGTAAGTCATTTTGGAAAGCAATATAATGATATATAGTAATATTTAGAAAATCAAATTTTTTCTAAGTATTAAAAATTTTTTAAAATAATAAATAAAAATAAAAAAAGTTTACATCGTACAGGGTTCGAACCTGTGCTCCCGAAGGAATCCGCGCTTGAAACGGACGCGTTAGACCACTCCGCCAACGATGCAGATACTCCTGGTGGGTCTTGATCCCACGGCCTCTCGTTTATTAGACGAGTGCTCTTCCGACTGAGCTACAAGAGTTTTGTGTCCCTTCGGGTATTCGAAACCCGGTTGCCACGGCCACAACGTGGAGTACTGACCACTATACTAAAGGAACTTTTTTTAATATAACCCCCGGCGAGGATCGAACTCGCAATCTTCCGATTAGAAGTCGGACGCCTTATCCATTTGGCCACGGGGGCATTTAGCGAAATGCCATTTTTTGTTTGAAAAAAAAACGATATGAAATTGCTGTTGACATTTCTATGAAGCCTCATGCGGGGCTCGAACCCGCGACCCTCAGATTAAGAGTCTGATGCTCTGCCGACTGAGCTAACAAGGCATTATAGGTCCCACCGAGATTTGAACTCGGGATACAGGATTCAAAGTCCTGGGTGCTCACCACTACACTATGGAACCTGAGTGTCTCATATCGGACTTGAACCGATGACCTTTTGCGTGTAAAGCAAACGTGATAACCAACTACACTAACGAGACATGGTATAATTCAGAATACAAAAATCATTTTATAGTGGAAACACTTTTCGAATCAATATTGAAATGAGGTAGGTTTGCTGTGTGTATTCTTCTACACTACTATATAGAAATATATCTTTAAATAAAAATAAAAACTATATTAATAACGTTTCAAGACCATAAATAAATTAATTCTTTCGCGGTCTTCCAGGGCCTCGATTCTGTTGTTCATTAGGTTCCGTTTTATTACTTTTGTTTTTCGAACCAGGTGGTCGGCCTCTTTTTTTTGGTTTTGGTTCACATGCTTTCGTATTAATAATAATTGGTTTTGATTTTGATTCTGATTCAGGAATATTAGAAATAGTATCCAATTCTTCCATCAACACTTCTTGATGGTATTCATACAATTTAAATACTAATTCTTTTAATGAAATATTATGAACTTCTGCATACGGTTTCAATGAGAAATTCATAATGCCTTCAATGATGGGATCTGTTTCGGTTGAAATAGAAGCCATTTTGTTGATACTGAATTCATAGTATATTTTAGAATCAATTTTATCTAAAGAAATGATAAATAAAAATAAGTTATCTTCTTTATATTAATCTACAATATTTTTTTTTATTATTAAACGCATTTAATGAGTTAAATATGATTCTTCAATTAATAATGGTCCGTTATCTAAATTTCGTTTATGTTTATAATATTGTAGTTTAAAATGAATTATTGAATTTAGTACAAATAGAATTGTTCCTATAAGATAGAAATAATCCGGAAGTGAATTGTCAAATGTCAAAATACTTCCAATTAATAGCGAGGTTGTTGCCAAAAGATAAATAATGGGTTGAAACATCTTAATCTTATATTAATCTTAATAATAAGATAAATATAATATCATTCTTAATCAAATTTATTTATTTAAATACAAAAAGAACTGTATTATATACAAATGAGTAACTATCAACAACTAATCTCAAATTTATTTAATATAAGCACGCAAACTATAAATAAACTCAATGTAAATAAACAATATATAGTAGGTCTATTTTTATTTCTATATATGCGAAAGGGAGTACTTTTTTTTAAACATAAAGAAAATAAATTGTCCAGTTTATTATTTATTTTACCCTATATTGGTAAAACTATTAAAAGTAAATTATACGATGAAACCCTTAAATTAGAACGAAGTCTAAACCTAAATTCTAAAATTAGATTAAATTTAAATAAAGAAAGTAAAGATGCGAAAAATATTTATACAATTAAAGAAATGCCAGATAATCCTACCGAAAATGTGATTACTAGATTTGACTATATGAATGCCAAAAGAAATCAAGAAAAAATATCGGGAATCATCTATAATGGCGATTCCTATTCAACCGAAATTAATGCCGTCTATAATAAATATTCTAAAACAAATCCATTACATGCCGACCTATATCCCGAAATCAGATATATGGAAATTGAGGTTGTAAATA
>ENA-UZWV01012146-UZWV01012146.1-metagenome-genome-assembly--contig:-Day-3-1m-contig-12146_pt1 | contig 17728 bp, 25 predicted proteins | sample MGYA00260342_ERZ794902 | MGnify/ENA metagenome assembly ERZ794902
TGGATGTAGTATAATACCTGTATTGATTAATTAAAGAGAGAGAATTTTATGTCTAATCGTGACCAAGCTATTAAACTTCTTGAGCAAATTCAAAAGGCTCACCTTAATAAGAACGATAGTCCTCACTTTCATATTGGTTATCTACAGGCTCTTATCGGTACTCTTGCCGAAAAAGATTCTACCATTCTGAACGAACTAACTGAAACTCTAGATTGGGCTGCTCAATAATGTCGATGGTTTGGTGTGTAAGTTGGTATGACGAAAAAGATAAAAGGCGCATTGAGTGGAACGTGCCAGATCCATGGTTTTTAGAAGCCAAGTTGATCGAACAGGGAATTGACCCTGATAAAATTGACATTTATGAAAAGGATGTATCATGATTCCTATTAACTCTAAATTGGCAGTTGCTATTGGTTTAATATTGATGTATGGTAGTGTTGGTGCTATTGAAGCTGGCACTATGCAACTTTGGAAAGCATTTAGCTTTGGCTTAATTGGTAGTGTGCTTGCAATCGATGGCGCTATCCGTATGAACGAGAACTCTGATGTATAGTAAATATTCTAAAGATAAAGTAATCCTAACTGACTGCGATGGTGTCCTCCTTGATTGGGGGCATTCTTTCTTTCAGTGGATGCGTGCACGTGGTTACCATCCAGTTGATGGTGCTGAAAAGATGTATAAAATTGAAGAAGTCTTCGGTAGAACCCGAGCGGTCACTAAACCATTAGTCCGCCAGTTTAATGAAAGCGCATGGATGAAAGACTTGACGCCATATCGAGATGCGGTGAAGTATGTCCGTAAACTCCATGAAGATCATGGCTATGTTTTCCATTGTATCACGTCTCAGTCATTAGACCCCAAAGCTAGAGAGCTTCGTATTGAAAATCTAGAAAAGGTTTTCGGTAAGGGTGTGTTTGAGGTTGTTACATGTTTAGACTGCGGTGCTGATAAAGACGAAGCTCTTGAAGAATATCGTGACAGTGATTTATATTGGATTGAGGACAAGCCAGCCAATGCCGATCTAGGTGTTGCTATGGGTCTTGATTCGATATTACTTGCTCATGGACACAATGTAAGTTATAATGGTAATGCTACTAGAGTAATCAATTGGCGTGAAGTATACGAAACTATTACAGGTTAAATATTATGAATATTGAAGTTGGCAAAGAGTATGCGGTATCCCCGAAGTGGAAAAAGTCGTTTGAAGAAAATGAATATTGGGCTGACGGAAAGGGTAAGAGAATTACTATTACCACATTGTGGCGTGGTGGTACGATTAACATTACCCCACAGAACCAAGATGAAGCTGCTTGGTTGTCGCAGGCGGTGAGTCAAGAAGATGATGATATCTTTGAGCCATATTCGTTTGAAGAATATGAATACCAGTCAGCTTGGGATGGAATTTCTGTAGATTTGTGCTTTAATGGATTCGATGGTAATGATGGTGACGATTTATCTGAAGAATGTCAAAAGATACAGGATGGATATGATGAGGACAGCACTATGTTCCTTGAGGAAGAGGGGTTTGATATTGACGATTCCGAAGTATTTATGTATGGCGAACTTGACGTAGAAGAAGTTTAATGAAGTTTTATACCCATGCCCATGTGCGTAGCAATACAGTCTGCGTTCGTGGGTATAAGAACGGAAAGCGTTTCGATGAAAGGGTTGAATACAACCCAACGCTATACGTCCCATCTCGTAAAACATCAGACTACCAAACACTGACTGGTGAATATGTTGAGCCGATGCCGATGGGCACTATCAAGGATGCTAAGCAGTTCGCTAAGAAATATGAGGGCGTTGATAACTTTAAGATCTATGGTTCAAATAAATTCGCATACGTTTATCTGAACGAAAAGTTCGGAAACGATTATGACGTTGATCAGGTTAAGGTTGCTAACATTGATATTGAGGTTGGCTCTGAGGAAGGATTCCCCAACCCTGATCTGGCAAACCAGCCAGTCACTGCTATTTGTATATCGTACGACCACCCCAACGGCAACAAGAGATATTATGTAATTGGTAATGGTAAGTATGAGCGGACTCGTGACGATGTTCACTATATTGATGCCAAAGATGAGATGCGTTTACTATCTGTATTCCTCAGCTTCTGGGAAAAACTTGACCCTGATATTATTACTGGTTGGAATATTGAGGGATTTGATATACCATACTTGGTCAATCGTATCAGTAAACTTCTGGGCGAGAAAGAAGCTCGACGCCTTTCGCCATACAGTTGGATAAAGAAGCGAGAGATTACCAAGTTCAACCGAATCGAAACGATGTATGAATTGGTTGGTGTCGCAACTCTGGATTATCTACAACTTTACAAGAAGTTTACATATTCTCAACAAGAATCTTATCGGCTTGATCATATTGCCTTTGTAGAACTTGGCGAGCGTAAGTTGGATTACTCTGAGGTTGAAAATCTACACCAGCTACATAAACTTGACTATCAGAAGTTTATCGACTATAATATAAAAGACGTTGAGCTTGTCGATCAAATTGAAGATAAGATGAAGCTGATTGAAATGGCTTTGGCGATTGCGTATGATGCCAAGGTTAATTACAACGATACGTTTACTCAGGTTACGATGTGGGATGTACTTATACATAATTATCTCATGAGTAAGAATATCGTGATACCGCCAAAGGAAGATACAGTTAAAGATTCTACCTTTGCTGGTGCATATGTGAAAGACCCGCAAGTGGGTATGCATGATTGGGTTATGAGTTTTGACCTTAATTCTCTGTATCCTCACTTGATTATGCAGTATAACATCTCTCCCGAAACTATGGTTGAAGATGAGTTTATGATAGATGTCAAAGTTGATGACATCATTGATAGGAATGTAGATACGCACCCTCACCACGCTATGGCTGGTAATGGTCGATACTTCCGAAAGGACAAGCAGGGATTCTTGCCTGAAATGATGAACAGGATGTACACTGAACGAAAGAGCTACAAGAAGAAGATGCTTGAAGCTGAATCGGAACTTGAATTGATTAATAAAAGGTTGGCACAATTATGAAGAAAGGTGATGTAGTATCTCTGGTCACATTGACTGGTGAGTTTGTTGGTAAGTTTGAAGATCATACTTCGGCAGGCGTAAAGCTAAAAGATCCACGCTGGGTTATCCATGGTGAACAGGGCATGGGCTTTGCTCACGGTTTGTGTTCAACAGGTAAAAACGACCCAACTGATGTTGAGTTCTTTAGTGGTGGTATTGTTTTTGTTACAGAATGTAATGAAGATGTTGAGAAAGCGTATCGTCAAGCAACGAGTGGACTAATCCTTTAATGATTGAAAATATGAGTAAAGCTGACCTCCTCGAACGTAAGAAGCAGGTCATCAAAGATATAAGCAAGTACAAGAACTTGCAGCTTGCCAAGAAGGTTCAGCTAAACTCAGCCTATGGTGCGGTTGGTAACAAATACTTCCGCTTCTTCGATGTGAGGAAAGCGGAAGCAATCACGCTATCAGGGCAGTTGTCAATTAAATGGATTGAGAGGAGAGTTAATGAATACCTTAATAAGTTACTTCAAACATCCGAAGCTGACTATGTTATTGCATCGGATACGGATTCTATCTATGTCAACTTCGATGCACTTGTACGCAAATGCTTTGAAGAGGGAAGTGACCCTGTCAAGATCGTCAATTTCCTGGACAAAGTTGCAGCTGAGAAGCTGGAACCTTTTATTGATAAAAGTTATGAAGAACTGGCACGAATAACAAACTCGTATGAACAGAAGATGTTCATGAAGCGAGAGGTTATTGCGGATAAGGCTATTTGGACTGCTAAGAAAAGATACATGATGAATGTGTATGATAATGAGGGAGTCCGATATGCCAAGCCCAAGCTGAAGATGATGGGAATTGAAACTGTAAAGTCATCAACGCCCCAGTCTTGCCGAACAGCACTTGAAGAAGCAATTAATATTATTATGAATAGTGGCGAGTCAGAGGCTCAGGCATTTATATCTGACTTCCGATCTAAGTTTGAGAAGTTGCCATTCGAAGCTGTTGCGTTTCCTAGATCTGTTTCTGACTTCGGCAAGTACGATGATGGCAAGAAGGATTTGACCATACCCAAAAGTACACCGATTCATGTTCGTGGCGGTCTAGTCTATAATCACCTGATCAAGAAGCATGGTCTTGAGAAAAAGTATGAATTGGTAAAGGATGGCGAGAAGCTGAAGTTCTGTTACCTAAATAGTCCGAACCCTGCTCAACATAATGTAATCAGCGTTATGACAACGTTGCCTAGAGAGTTTGACCTGAGCAGTTATATAGACTACGAGACGCAATTTAATAAAGCGTTTCTTGACCCATTAAAAGTTATACTCGAGTCAGTTGGCTGGAGTGATGAGAAGAAGTCCAGTCTTGAAGGCTTTTTCGGATAGGAGAAAGGTATGAGCGAATTCGATTTTGATTTTGGTTTTACGGCTGTCACTGAAGACGAACTAGATAGCGTACAACAGGCAAGTACTGCTGCTAAGACTGCGTCAGAAACAGCTGATAGTTGGGAAGCCAAATGTGCTGACCTGTACAATACATTCAAACCATTGCTTAACAACTTGGCTAAGAATCCAGAAAAAGATTATATCTACTGGCCAAACCGCATGGGCAAACTTGAACAATTTAGTGATCTCATTGATAAGATATACAATAGTTAATATTATTTGACTTTTGGTATATTTTAGTATATAATATGGTATATTATGTTATTAGTTATTGACAATTTTTTAGACCAAGCCGATAATCTTCTGTATGACATCCAGCATGATAGGTATTGGTTAGACTCTTTGCCGTATAAATTTATGGATAAAGATAGCGACGAGCATTTTGATGTTTGGCAAAAGATGGCGACCAAGATATGGAGCCATGCTTCGCAATATGGTGTTCTGCCAGAAGAATATGCTGGGGTTGAATATTGGAATAACATTATGTCTATTCCTGGAAACAGGCAAGACTTGCCTTGGCATTTTGATAAAGATGAGCATTTATATAACACCAGTGGTGAATTGAAAACACCGTACATTGGTTCAGTTTATTATGCTCATAAGTTTTTACCCAGTGAAGGATACTTAGAGATCAAGAGGGGTGAAGGTGAGAGTGACGTTGAGCGGATACAGCCAGTGCCAAACAGACTAGTTATATTTGATTCTGGGACAGTTCACCGTGTTACGCACATAACGAGTGGGATGCGAAGGTGTTTCGCTACAAATATTTGGATTGATAAACCTTGTGAGGAAAATTTTGTATGAGTTTTTTAACTGATATGGTGAAGGGGATTGATAACACATCCCTTCTTGCTGATGGTGGTAATAGTTCTGAGTTTTCGGGATCTATTGACACTGGTTCTTATATTTTAAATGCTGCCATTTCTGGTAGTATCTATGGCGGTGTTCCTAATAATAAGATCACCGCTTTTGCTGGTGAGTCTGCTACTGGTAAGACCTTCTTTGTACTTGGGGTGCTCAAACAGTTCCTTGAAGATAATAAAGACGGTGGTGTTATTTACTTTGATACAGAGGCTGCTGTTACTAAGCAGATGATGGATGATCGTGGTATTGATACCAAGCGTGTAGTTATTTCTGAGCCATCTTCGATTGAAGAGTTCCGTACTAATGCGACTCGTATCTTGTCTACTTATATCGAGCAGGGTAAAGATGCCCCTCCGATGATGATGGTACTTGACTCACTTGGTATGTTGTCATCAGCTAAAGAACTTGCTGATACTGAAGCTGGTAGCGAGAAACGTGATATGACCAAGTCGCAGTTACTGCGTGGTACATTCCGAGTTCTTTCGCTGAAGCTGGCTAAAGCTAATGTGCCTCTGCTAGTTACTAACCACGTCTATGATGTTATTGGTGCGTATATTCCCACCAAAGAAATCACTGGCGGTGCTGGTCTCAAGTATGCTGCGTCTTCGATTGCTATGCTTGGTAAGAAGAAAGATAAAGATGGTACTGACGTTGTTGGTAACATTATCAAGGTAACAATGCATAAGTCTCGATTCACTAAAGAGCAGAAAAAGGTTGAGGTGAAGTTGTCATATGACACTGGTCTTGATCGTTACTATGGTTTGCTTGACCTTGCCGAGAAGTATGATATCATCAAGAAAGTATCGACTCGATTCGAGTTACCTGATGGTCGCAAAGTATTCGGTAAGGCAATTAACAATAATCCTGAAGAGTATTTTACTGACGAGATTATGGCTCAGCTTGAAGTTGCTGCTGCCAAAGAGTTTAAATATGGTCAAGTTGGTATTGATGAAGTTGTCGAGGAGGCTGATGATGCCAGTTAAATATAAATTGGTTGAGAGGGATGAAGCGTATCACTCTGACCATTGGGCGATTGAGGTGTTGGAGGGCGAACTAGAGGGATTCGTCTTCCAATATGACACCGTTAAGTTTAGGGAAGAAGATGGTCAAGGCATTCTAGACTTCGAAGTATTGGATGTGAAGAATGGCGAAAAGGTTGACGTCAATAATGAGACTACTTCTAATATACTTGGCGGGATACTTGTAGATATTATTGAACAACAGATGAGAGAGATGGAAAATGGCGACGGAAACACTGATACTGAGGCACCTGCTTAATGATGAAGGGTATGCGAGAAGAACACTTCCATATCTGAAGCCAGAATATTTTTCAGACCGTATTGAGAAAACGGTCTACCAGCAGATTGATTCGTTTATACAAAACTACAACTCACTTCCGACTAAGGAAGCTCTGACCATTGAGATGGATAAGGTGAAGAACCTATCCGACACAGAGTTTGAGCAATGCGGTGAGTATATCTCCCAGCTGGATATTGAGCAGCCTGAAGACGCAGACTGGCTAATCGGTACGACCGAAAAGTTCTGTCAGGAAAAGGCTGTATACAATGCCATCATGGAAAGTATCAGTATCCTAGAACCTAATGACAAGGAAGATCGGGATAAGGGTTCAATTCCTGAGTTACTTTCCGATGCCCTTGCCGTTTCTTTTGATCCCAATATTGGTCACGATTTCGTTGAAGATGCTGAAGAGCGTTATGACTTTTATCATCGTAAAGAAGAACGTGTTCCGTTTGACCTTGAGTACATGAACAAGATTACTCAAGGTGGTCTGCCTCGTAAGACGCTAAACATTCTGATGGCTGGTACTGGCGCAGGTAAATCTTTGGCTATGTGTCATATGGCTTCGGCTAATATGATGGATGGCAAGAACGTTCTCTACATTACAATGGAGATGGCTGAGGAAAAGATTGCGGAGCGTATCGATGCTAATCTACTCAATGTGACACTCGACGACCTGAAGAGTTTATCTAAGGCGATGTATGATAAGAAGATTGCTAGGGTAAAGGGCAAGACAACTGGTAAGTTAATTGTTAAGGAGTATCCTACTGCTTCGGCTGGCGTTGGTCACTTTCGTCACCTGATTAATGAGCTGAAACTCAAGAAGTCGTTTGCGCCTGATATCATTTATATTGACTATCTTAATATCTGTATGTCATCTCGGCTTCGCAATGGCGGTAATCATAATTCCTATACTTTGGTCAAGGCTATTGCTGAGGAGATTCGTGGTCTGGCAGGTGAGCAGAACGTGCCGATCGTATCAGCTACGCAAACAACTCGTAGCGGTTATGGCAGCAGTGACATTGACTTGACTGATACTTCCGAGTCGTTTGGTTTGCCAGCTACAGCTGACTTCATGGCAGCACTGATTGTTACTGAAGAACTTGATGAAATTAATCAGATTATGATCAAGCAGTTGAAGAATCGTTATGGTGACCCTGGACAGTATAAAAGGTTCATGGTTGGCATTGACCGAGCTAAGATGCGACTGTATGACGTTGAGCAACAGGCTCAAGAAGATGTTGTCGATAATGGACCTGTGTTTGATAATACCACATATGGCAAGCGCATGAAGGAAGATGATTCAATGCAGTGGATGACCAAAAAAGCTGGACGAAAAGACTTCGGTGGCTTTAAGATGTAACACGATAGTATAGGTGCTTCTCTCTCACTCTCTCTCGCACCTATACTTCGCCTGACCTGAGTATGTCGACAAACTGCTCCCTTTTCTATTTACTTTATGTTATAAATAGGGTATAATTATATTTTAGACTAAGGCTCGATATGCATAATTTCAATGAATACTTGACGGAAGCTACTAAACAGTGGTTGGGGTTTGACTCTCTACCGTCAGCAATGAACCCTGAATTGCGAAGATTCCTCAATCGACTACAGAAAGTAGCAGATGCTGAGTCAATTTACATTGAGCCCAAATACGATTTCAGAAGAGCAAAGACACGTCTAGTCATTAAAGTGACAGATAAAACTGCATTGCCTAAAATTGTATCACATAAGACTTTGGTCGGTTATGGCTTCTCCCCTTCTGGTGATAAGTATGTTTCATCTAAGTTGGTAAATATTGCGCTGACACCATCAGGCGGTATTCGCGGAACTGGTAAACTGCCACGGAAGGGAGAAGCGGTAACAATACCGTCAACAGCTGAGCAAGAAAAGGGTTCTATCGAATACTTCTCAGCTATGTTTAAGAATAAAAAAACAGACCTCAAGAAAATATCTGATGCTGTAGGTTATCCTTTCAGCACTGAATGGATGCATAATTTTGAACAGCAGTATAGAGCATTCAGTTCTAATATGGGAACAGATTTTTCTAAGCATAAAATACACTTAGATTCAGAGAGAAACGACTCTAACATATTATTCGCTCTAGCAAAGAAGTTCGGCTTGACCGATTTGAAGGATAACTGGAACCCAGCTGACATCTGGATTATGTCATTGAACCGATCGCAGATAATTAGGCAAACAACTGATATCACAACTCTTGAAGAATTTAATGCTTGGTTGGCTAGTAAGTATGAAGATAAAGAAATCATTGGCGTCTCGCTAAAGAAAATATCTGCTAGCAAAACTGGCAGGTTTGAAACAGTTTCTTCGGTTGATTTGCCTGATGTTGACGTTAAGGTGAGTCGTGTATTATTTGACCCATTCCAAAAGAACTTTATTCTAGAAACTTCTGGCAACATTACTGGGTTTAATATCAGAGTTGGTTATAAGGCAGCAACTGTTTCGAGGGATTCGGATATTCGTATTTACCTTGAGGGTAGGCAAAAGGGTTCTCAGGTTCAGCTCGGTGCTATTTCTGCTCAACTGTTTCCGAAACTAGCATTAGAGAATGGTTATGATATTCCTTCGGATAAAGTTAAGATTATGAACGATCCGATGAAATACCTGAACACTACGTTGCCAAGACTACTAAAAGATACAGCAGTAGAAGATAAGGTATCGCCATTCCCAGATTCAGAAATAGCATTGAAAGCTGGTGCGTTTCTAACATACTATCTTGAGATTTTATTAGAAAGCAACCCTGACATACTGAAGAGTTGCTACTACTCAAGCACTAAAGTAAATGACTTCTCATCAATTCACTGTAAACTATACTAGGATTATGATGCATTCCTTTAAAGAATTTAAACAAGAACTGAACGAAGGTGTAAATGACCCTTCAATCTTCAAGGCAGTATTTCTAGCTGGTGGTCCAGGCTCAGGTAAGTCTTTCGTTGTAGGTAAGACTGCGTTGCAAGCGTTGGGGTTTAAGTTAATCAACTCTGATGATGCGTTTGAAGCAGGTCTTAAGAAAGCAGGACTAACTACATCTCCCGAAGATATTGCTTCGGCTCAAGGTCAAGAGATACGTGCTGGCGCAAAGGCGCTGACTGGCAGAAAGATGAAGCTGGCTCTCGATGGTCGACTCGGTCTGGTTATTGACGGGACTGGTAAAGACTATGCTAAAATTAAAAAACAAGTTGACGAACTGCGTAAAATAGGTTATGCTGTTAAGATGATATTCGTTAATACTGACTTAGAAACTGCCCTTGACCGTAATAAAGCGAGGGAGCGTTCTGTACCTGATAAGATGGTAGAGAAAATGTGGAAAGATGTACAGAAGAATATTGGTAAGTTCCAAGGTCTGTTCCGAAACCGCATGATTGTTGTTGATAACTCTGAAGGATCTGACATTGAGCGATCAACTTTAGAAGCATATAAAGATATTAAGACTTGGGCTGCGCAGCCACCTGAAAATAGAATTGCTGCTAAATGGATTAAAGGGCAAAAGGCTAAGAAATGAAATCATTTAAACAGTTTAACGAAGCAACCAAAATCAAATGGAAGAAAGTTCCAGATGGATTTGGTGCTGGCAATAAAAAAGTATTCAAGCACGTTTCCTCAGATGGCAAGTATGAGATCCGTTTATCTGGTATGGATTCTATGAGAAAAAACAAAGATGGCAGTCAGAAAGTAATGCCCACATTGTTTGATCAAACCAAAGTAGGGGGCGATATACCTCGTCATCCAGTTACTGCATATAAAAATGTTGGCGAAGCTAAGAAGAACGCCCAACGATGGCACGATGAGCACTATAATGAAAAATCTTAATTCGTTTTTAATTGAACAAAAAAATACACATATGACGCATCTTGAGGATGCTGTACTTTATGGAGGTGTAACTGGTGCGAGACAAGCTATTAATCTGCTTAGATCTATGCGTGACATGTTGTCTGGCAGTTCTAGTCGGGGGGTTTCTACTACTGTTAAGTGGGATGGCGCTCCTGCTATCTTTGCTGGTCAAGATCCGAGAGACGGTCAGTTCTTCGTCGCCAAAAAAGGCGTGTTCAATAAGAACCCCAAGATCTATAAAACCTCTGATGAAGTAGACGCTGACACTAAGGGTGATCTAGCAGTTAAATTGAAGCTGGCTCTGAAACATTTACCTTCCCTTGGAATTACTGGTGTGGTTCAAGGTGACTTCTTGTTCAGTAAGAGCGATTTAAAGAACGAAACGATAGATGGCGAAAAGGTTACTACATTCCACCCTAATACAATTGTATACTCTGTTCCTAGTAAATCAGAGATGGGTAAAGCCATTCGGTCAGCTAAGATCGGTATTGTTTGGCATACTGTTTATAGTGGCACATCTTTTGAGACTATGACCGCTTCGTTCGGCGAGAAGATATCTGAGAAGCTGACAAAGTCATCTGATGTTTGGTTTGTTGACCCTGAGTTCACTGATATTTCTGGTAAGGCTACATTTACTGAGAAAGAAACTAAAGCTGTGACCAAGTCAATTAGTAATGCTGGTAAGATATTCCGTAAACTAGACTCAGCTACTATGAGTGCTATCTCTAACAACCCAGAGCTGATTCGACAAATTACAGTTCACTTTAATACTAAAGTAAGAGCAGGGCAAAAGATAACTAACGTAAGTTCTCATGTTCGCGACCTTGTCAATCATATTACTGGGTTCTATGCAAAGGAAGAAGGCAAGCGTAAGACTGCGAAGGGCAAGAAAGTTCAGACTGATAAGCGTGACGAGATACTGAAGTTCTTTTCTAACGCTAACAAGACTAACTTGCAGAATATCTTTCTAATGATGAATGAGTTAATTGACGCAAAAGAAGCAATCATCAAGAAAATGGATAAAGCCAGCAATATAGATACGCTACTTAGAACTGCTGATGGATTCCAAGTAACTGCCCCAGAGGGTTATGTTGCTATTGACAATGATGGTAGTGCGCTGAAACTAGTAAATAGAATGCAGTTCAGCCATGCTAACTTCTCTGACAATTATATAAAAGGTTGGAGTTAAAACTTTTATAAATAGCATGTAAGTAGAGTGATATGGGGCGTATCACTTAATATAGACCACCCACTAAAGTCGGTTATAGTCTACTTATTGAGTTTGGTTCACTATAGAGACCCGCATTGGTTCATGCGTTAAAAGAATCGTATAATCCGAATAGGAGAAATGCGATGAGTTACGAACTAACTTACAGAGGTGTAAAATACACCAAGCAAGTTAAAGCAACTTCAGGCGTTAAGAAAGCGTCTAAGTAATTTAACTGGAGAAGGGGGCTGCCATAGTGTCCCCACTTACACGTTAAGCCCACGGGAAACACGTATGAAGAAAGTAGTATTTACATTTGGCAGACTTAATCCACCTACAGTCGGTCATCAAAAGCTAGTCGATAAAATCACATCTACCGCTAAGAGAGAAAAGGCTGATGCTAAAGTCTTTCTTTCTCATACACAGAATAATAAGAAAGATCCGCTCAACTATGCCGAGAAGATTCGGTTTGCCCGCAAAGCATTTGGTACTGTTATTGAGCAATCTAACTCTAAAACTATAATTCAAATCCTACAAGAACTTCAAAAGAAATACACTGATATTGTATTAATCGTTGGCTCTGACCGAGTCAGTGAGTTTAGCGGTCTGTTAAACAAATACAACGGTGGTCCATTTGAGTTTGATTCAATTGACGTTCGTTCAGCTGGAGCTAGAGACCCAGACGCAGTTGGCGTTGCTGGTATGTCAGCATCAAAACTAAGAGCGTTGGCAATCGAAGGTAAATTTGATACATTTAAGACTGGGTTGCCTAAGAAGTTGAGCGACTCTGATGCCAAGGATTTGTACGACACTATCCGATCAGTAATTAAAGAAGATTTAGATGAAGAGAAGAAGCCATTATCTATATCTCAACGTAAAGCGATCGGTCGAAGAATGAAGCGCCTTGCTCCCAAGTTACAGCGCATTAAGAAGATGAAAGCCAAGAAGATGGCTGATGCTAAGACTATTCAAAAGCGAGCGCATAAGGCAGCAATTAGCAAAATACGGAAAAAGGTAGCAGGTAAGAAAGGTCAGAATTATGCTCAGCTGTCACCTGGAGATAAGATATCTGTAGATAGATTGGTGGCTAAGAAATCAGCAGTTATCCAAAAACTAGCTAAGAAACTAATTCCTGCTACACGCAAGAAGGAGATAGCTCGTTTGAAATCACTAAGAGGTGGCGAAAAGAATGAGAGCTTTGATCGATTATTTGAATCAGTTATACTTGAGCGCCAAGACTCAGACATCAAGGATAGGGAAGGCAGTCAACCTGCGAAGTACCATAGCGGTTTGGCTAAGTCAACTAAGACTAAGCGTGATTCGCAGTTCCAGAAAGGCGCAGAGAAAGATTCAGGTGATCCGAGCGCATATCCTGATAAGCATGTGGGTGATTCTGATGCTAAGACACGTACTTCCAAGCATACTAAAAAGTATCGTCAAATGTTCGGCGAGAAAGAAGTTGACCAAGTAAAAGCTAGAATTGAAAGAGAGAAGGCTTCCGATAAGAAAAAGCATGACCGCATGATGGATCGTGCCAGAACTACTGATACTAAAGATAAGAATCAGCAAACTGAAGAGTTTGACCTCACCGAAAACGCCAAAGCAGCTCTGATGAAGAAAGCTGATAAATCTGGTATGCCATATGGTATCTTGAAAAAGGTATATGATCGTGGCATGGCAGCGTGGCGCACTGGTCATCGTCCAGGAGCCAACCAACAGCAATGGGCATTTGCTCGTGTTAATAGTTTCGTTACAAAAGGTAAGGGGACTTGGGGCAAAGCAGACGCTGACTTGGCTGCCAAGGTTCGAGGTTCTAAAGCTGAATCTGTCAATGAGGAAATGGATCCTAGAGACCACGTTAAAGAAAAGGATGGCAAGTTCTGCGTTTACAACAAAGATGGTGAAGTTGTAAAAGAATTTGATAAAGAAGAAGATGCTAACAAGTATGCTATTGCTAATCATGACAGCCTGATGGAATCAAAGATGAGCGATGACATTGACAAGGTCAAAGCTAAGACTATACAGAAGAAGCGTTATAACGCTGCAGCTAAAATCTTGAAGGATATTATCAAGAGAAAGAAAGCTGAAGCCAAGAAGAAAGGCATTCCTGTTCGTCACGGTAATGAATATTATGCTGGCGTTGTCGCTAAGCAATATGACGTGAATCCTAGAGTTTTGCGCACTATGGCTGAGCAGATGATTGTTGAGGATGAGCGTGCTGGCGACTTCGGTTCTGATAAATTGCGTAAGAAATATCAAAAGGATACTCCTGATGCTTAGTTTCAAGGATTTCGTAACCGAAAAAGACAAAGACCCTCGACTGGCTAAAGCTGGAGTTTCAGGGTTTAATAAGCCAAAAGGAACGCCAAGTCACCCAAAGAAGAGTCATATTGTTGTAGCTAAAGATGGCGATAAGATTAAAACTATTCGTTTCGGTGAGCAAGGCGCTTCAACTGCTGGTGAACCTAAAAAGGGTGAGTCTGATAAGATGAAGGCAAAGCGTAAGTCGTTCAAAGCACGGCACGCTAAGAACATCAAAAAAGGTAAAATGTCAGCTGCTTACTGGGCAGATAAAGTAAAGTGGTAAACACCATTAACAAATAAACTAAATAGAACACGTTATACTAAAGGAATCAAGGATATACCAATGAAATCATTAAATACAGTCATCCGTGAGATGCATAATAAAGTAGAAGAAACGGTTGACCTTGATGAGTCAACAAAAGCGTATGCTGCGTCACTAGAAAAGATGGCTAGTGACAAAAAGTTAAAGAATATCTCGAAGAAAGATCGTGACATTCTGTCTAAACTAGCTGATATGATGAAGAACGCCAATGAAGAAATTGATCTTGATGAAGATGCGCTCAATGAAGCTATCGAATCTATTGTTGAAGAAGATGAATTGCTTGAAGATTACTTCAAAGTTCAGTATTTCGGCAAAGATGGTAAGCCAGAAGCTGGTAAAGAATCAAACTTCAAAGACGAAAAGTCTGCTAAAAGATATCTAGCTAGAGCGCAGAAAGCTGCTAAAGTTGGTGAGTACAAGCTATCTAAGGAAAAGGGTAAGCTAGAGTCTGTCGAATTAGAAGAAAACGTAGGCAAGAAAGTCTATGAGAAAAAGGTTGGCCAAAGTACAGTAAAAGTATTCAAATATTCAAAAGGGCAAATGTTTGCGTTCTTCGACTCAAAGGGATATGGCGAAACAAATGTTCAAATTAAAAAATTAGATAAAAAGGTTATTGATATGGCTGTTAAGCATTTTGATGATAACAAAGGTTTGCTTGGCTCTAGTTTAGATTCTATCTATGAGTCTACTAATGTATTTGGCCACTCAGCTAATCATGGTATCAGCGACTCATTACTTGCTGCTGTCAATCGTGTAGTTACTGGCGAAGCCGATGCTGTTGAGCCTGAAGCTGCTGACCAAAACGAAATCATTGAAGCAGGTGCTGAAGAACTGGGCGAAGCTGCAATCAAAGATGTACAGGGCAAGGATGGTAAGAAGTATGCTATCGAGCTACAGAAAAATGGTCGCAAGGTAGCGGTTCGAACCAAGAATCAGTTTGGTGATATTGCCACTATCGACCTGAAGAAAGCTGCCAAAATATTTGAACAAGACATTCTAGATAAGCTCGTTGAAGACAATACTAATGACGACTCTGACGATGGCGAAGGTCTTGATAAAGTTCAGCCTAAAGCTGTGAAGAAGAAGTTTAAGGATCGTAAAGATAAAGACATCGACAATGACGGTGATGTTGACGATTCTGACAAGTTCCTTCATAAGAGACGAAAAGCAGTATCTAAAGCGGTTAATGAAACTGATGATGATGCTGGCGATGATTCTAAAGAAAAAGAAGATAAGAAAGATAAGAAAAAAGACGCTGAGGCTGTTGACGTTAAGCCCAAATTAGATGAAGCTGCTTTTAAAGCAAAATATGGTAGTCGCTGGGAAGTTGTACTTGAAGCAACTGCTAATAAATTGGCTATGAAAAATACTAAATAAGAAGTAAATAACAATATCTTAAGAGGATAAAGAAATGAGTTTATGGGGAATGAAAGACAGTAAGACTGTCGATTCAACTACTATTCAAATTGATACTGCTGGCGCTTTGACTGGCGTCGACACTACATTTACAACGCAACTAGCTGTTGGTGACTTTATTTTAGTTGCTGGCGCACACTTCCGAGTCAAAGAAATTGCTAGTGACACTGCTGCTACAGTTGTAACTGCTGACAGCGCTGACCCAATCGTTGCTGTGTCTGCTACAGGTACATTTATTGTATCAGAAAAGCCGATATATGTTGATGCTGCGTCTAACGAATCACTTGCTGAAGTATATGGTGCTGATACTGGCGAAATGACTGAAGATGCTGGCGCTCAAGGCATCGCTCATGCTGGTTGGATTAAGCGCACTGTTGGTACTGGCGGTCGTGCTGGTCGTGTTCAGTTTGAAACATTAGTTGCTGCTAGTTCTATTACTGGTGATGCTGCTGATGATGCAATCCTTGCTGATCTTCCGCCCGAATAAGGATTGAGTCATGGCTGATAAAAAGGTAACACAACTAGATTCTCTGACTTCTCTGTCAGGTGACGACCTTTTTATGGTTGTTGATGACCCTGCGGGAACGCCATCTAGTAAGAAGATTACTGTAACGAATGCGTTTACTGGTATGACAGCGGTGCTTTCGGCAGGTTCAGTTACAGGTACGTTTGCGTTAAAACAGAATACACCAGAATCTAGTACACAGGATGGGTCTTTTCCAGCGGGATCAATATTTTACGATAATGATTACATTTACGTTGCGATAAGCACCTCAACAATTCGAAGAGCAGCACTGAGCGATTTCTAATATATGTTTGAAAATTTGACGGAAGAAAACTTCCAACTTTTTGCTATGAAATGTTATACAAACCCGCATTGTGCGGATTTATTAGAGTTTCAAGATGACCTAAAGCGAATCAGGTACATCAAGCGATTGTTTAAGAAGTATAGGGAAACAGGCGAATTAAAAGAAAGGTTGATATTAAACCACTTAATTGTGTTGTATAATATGTTCGAATCAAGACCAGCAACTAGAATGTTGTTTTTGAAGCTCGAGGGATATTATGAATATCTCAAACCTTTCTTGATATTCTTGGGGTACTACCCAACCGAACTTGGGTTGGTTGAAGGCAAACGTGTTCTGGATTCAGAAATATCGTTAGACGCAGATATAGTTAAAGTTTTAAGGAATATCTAATGGCAGGTAAAATTACAGATCTCATACTGGTCTATCAGTTTTTGAAGAGGTTGACAACGCCATTTAATAAGACTGAAGCGTTTAAACTTGGCATCATTGACAAAGACGGTAAAGTTCTTAAGAAATCTAAAGAACTAGAAACTACAGCTGAGAAGAATGCATATGGGTACTATGACCGTATGGTGTTCAATCTTAAAAAGGTACTCGAAAAGGTTCCAGGCGGTAAGTCGCAGTTTGCATCATATGCTGCTGCGCTTTTCCTGATCAAGGAAAGTAATACTAGCAAAGACTATACTGAACAAGAATTAATGGAAGGGTTGTACGAAGCTATGTCAGATATTGAAGACTTAAAAGAAGAAAAAGAATTCAAGCACTTATTTGAAGATGCTCCTGCTAATGCTACTGGTTCTAATGTTGCTGGTACTGGTGACGATCCTGTTCACTGGAAGAAACCAGACGCTCGTAAGAAAGAAACCAAACAATTCTTGAAACGATATCTTGAGCAGTCAGCAAAGCGCAAAAAGATTAAAGAACGAAAAGACTTCCTAAAGCAGTTCGGGTTATAAACTATGGCACAATATAGAATAGACACTCAACAGTTCCTGCCGAATGGCACTACTATTTTTGAAGCGAATATGCTTGCCGATAAAGATGGCAATATTATCAATTCATTTGGTACCGCATCGAATATCCCCATCGCTGCTGGGCAAGTTGCTAATTATTCTCACGTCAATAAATTCGGGTTTAATCCAACAGTAGGTTCAGGATTTGAAATTGTATCTGATCAAAGCGTTGCT
>ENA-UZWV01001911-UZWV01001911.1-metagenome-genome-assembly--contig:-Day-3-1m-contig-1911_pt1 | contig 17725 bp, 16 predicted proteins | sample MGYA00260342_ERZ794902 | MGnify/ENA metagenome assembly ERZ794902
ATAATTCTCTCATACTCACTTCCTTAGAGATAATAGTTACAAGCTCAGCTATTTTTACCCTGCTTTGTTCCATAGTATCCCTCATTCTAACAGTTACGGATTCATCTTTTAAGCTATCATGGTCTACTGTGATACATATAGGCGTACCTATAGCATCTTGCCTACGATACCTCTTACCTATACTATCTTTCTCTTCATAGTAACAGTTGTAGTTTAGCTTGAGACTTCTGATTATCTCTCTTGCTTTATCTGGTAATCCGTCTTTTTTGGTCAAAGGCAACACAGCACACTGATAAGGTGCTAGTGCTGCAGGCAGCTTAAGTACAATTCTAGTTTGCCCACCTTCTAGCTCCTCATTCTGCAAGGCATTGCTCATTAGCACCAGGAACATTCTGTCTAAACCGATAGATGTTTCTACTACATATGGCACATAGCTTTCATTTCTTTCATTGTCAAAGTACTGAAGTTTTTTTCCAGTGAACTCCTCATGCTGTTTCAAGTCAAAATCTGTACGTGAGTGAATTCCTTCAACTTCCTTGAATCCAAAAGGAAAATCGTATTCAATATCTACGGCTGCATTAGCGTAATGAGCCATTTTCACGTGATCGTGATACCTATATTTTTCTGGAGAAGTGCCTAAGTTGGTGTGCCATTTCATTCGATGCTCCTTCCAGTAGTCATACCATTTCTTCTCTTCTCCGGGGGCTACGAAAAACTGCATTTCCATTTGCTCGAACTCCTTCATACGCATAATGAACTGACGAGCTACTATCTCATTTCTAAATGCCTTACCAGTTTGAGCTATACCAAAAGGTATTTTCATCCTGCCAGATTTTTGCACGTTAAGATAATTCACAAAGATTCCTTGAGCAGTTTCTGGTCTTAAATAAATCTGGCTCTCTCCATCAGTAGCACTCATCTGAGTGCTGTACATCAAATTAAACTGACGCACATCCGTCCAATTTTTACTCCCACTTACTGGATCCGCTATTCCCAGTTCGTCAATTAAGTCCTTTACCTTGCGAAGCTCACCACTTTCCAGTCCTTCTTTTAGACGAGCATCTATCTCCTCGATTTTAGCATTATTTCGCTTTATGTTAGGATTAGTCGCTACAAACTGAGCTTCGTCAAAATCGTCTCCAAAACGTTTTTTTGCCTTTGTGATTTCTTTTTCATTTTTGACTCTATATTTTTCTTGATAATCCTCTAACAGTACATCCGCTCTGTACCTTTTCTTAGAATCCTTATTATCTATCATAGGATCACTAAACCCATCTACGTGGCCACTGGCCTTCCATACCTTAGGTGCCATAAAGATGGATGCATCTATCCCTACAATATTTTCGTGAAGCTGAACCATACTTTTCCACCAGTATTCTCTGATATTTTTCTTGAGTTCCACTCCATTTTGGCCATAGTCATATACAGCTGCTAGTCCATCGTAGATTTCACTACTTTGGAAAACAAAACCATACTCTTTGGCGTGGGAAATGACGTGTTTGAAATGTTCTTCTGACATGCTGTTCTGATAAAGTGCTGCAAATTTATCGATGTTAACTGGATAGCCTAATACAAAAAGTCTTCGGTCAAGTTAATCTTCAAGTTGCTAAACCTAGAACTAAAATTCCAAACTACTCATTGTAAATTGTACCCAATGAGCAAAATCATCATAAAGGAACCCTTCCAAGAAAACATTAAAAGACAAGTATAATACCCGATGTTTTATTCATTGTCTTCTGTAAATGTAAGTATATTATTTTTTCATCACTAGTGAGTTAGATGCATAGGAATATAATTTACTCAAAGGGATTGCGTTATTTTGCTATTCTGAAACTAATAAAATCTGATTTTCTCAAAAATGCAGGAACACTATTTAGTGGGTCTGTTATCGCACAACTCATTGGATTTGCAGCACTTACTGCATTAGGACGATTATACTCCCCAGAGGATTTTGGAAATATCGAGACCTTCCTAAAACTGTCAGGTGTATTTGCTGTAGTCGCAGGACTAAGATATGAGACGGCTGTAGTTGTGGAGAATGACAAGGACAAAGCCGAAGATCTAGTTCGCCTTTCACTTTTCATAAATATTGCCATTAGTTTACTCCTTTTTTTAGTAATCGTAATCTTTAAAAATCCAATTGTGATATTTTTCAGGTTTGGCAATGCTAACCTGCTCTACCTATTGCCATTGATGGTGTGTTTAATGAGTTTTACGGACACTCTAATCACTTGGCATAATCGAACTAAGAAATACAAACATATATCAACCAATAGGATACTGTACTCATTGAGTGGAACTGGTTACAAACTACTACATCCTCTTACAAGTTTGGTAAGAGGTAATGGACTCTTCATAGGTCAGTTTATAGCTCAATCCATTGCATTTGTGCACGTTGCCTATAAGCTACCTTTCAAGGTATTGAAGTTTTCTAAAGATTCAATACTTAGTCTAGCTCAATCATACAAATCTTTCCCTCTTTTTAGTTCACCAGCAGCACTTATCAATTTACTGGCTCTAAGCATGCCTGTCTTTATGATTACAGCATTTGATGGTCCAGAAAGTACTGGCTACTTTGCTAATGCTTATAAATTATCTTATCTACCAATGAGTATGCTTACCTTGGCATTGGGTCAGGTATTCTTTGAACGTATCGCTAGGTTAAAAAACAATAAAGCGGAGTCTTCCCAGATGGCACATGAGCTTTTCAATATCATGTTTTTACTAGCTATAATACCCGTTGTAGTGCTTGCAGTATGGGGAGACAAAATAGCCCCATTTGTGCTTGGAGACCAATGGGAAGAGGCGGGTGTCTACATACAAATCACCATTCTATTTTACTTTGCTATGTTTATGACGAGTTCCTTCAGTAGTGCATTTGCTACATACGACAAACTAAAAATACAACTGGCATACAACACTCTTTTCTTAATAGCTACTACATCTGCATTATATTTAGGATATACCATTGGAGGATCAACCCGCGTAGCGTTAGCTTGGTTTACTGTGGTAGGCACCACACTTCGTGTAGGTATACTGAACTATTTCTTTGTTCTCTTTGGTAAAAACCTGATAGCAAAGACCATATTTGCAATAGTATTGACAGGAGCCCTAATCTACTTAGGCTTTGGCATAAAGGAAGGTTTTATAACTTCGTAATTGCGTTGTGCGTAGCATAATCAAGAAAATAGCAGAGTCCTTAGATGACTCAATTACACGTCACTTTGTAAAATGGCTTTGGCCACAGTACAAAAGGCCACGAAAAGGCTACATGAAAAACTACCAAGTATTGCAGCAATATTTCTGGGGACAAAAATTCCTTCGTATCAACGGCAGTGTTCCGTGGCCTGTAGATTTTAGAAGCAAAATCGTAGACTGGCCAAATATTGAAAAAGGGATATGCTGTGATCCAGGAGATAATCCAGGTATATACATTAATGCCAGTGGCGGATTGAAACTAGGGAAAAATGTCAATATTGGACAAAATACCATCCTTACAACTACCAACCACTACAAATACGATCACCGAAAAAAAAGTCGTATGAAAGGAATAACGATTGGAGATAATGTATGGATAGGGGCCAATGTAAGCATAGTGGCTGGCAGTCATATTGGTGACAATGTCACCATAGGTGCAGGGTGCTTTATAAAAGGTGAAATTCCAAGTAATACAACCTTAATTTTGGACGAAAAGACCTTAACTATTATTCCTAAATTCAAACCATACGAATGGGACTGTACACAGGATGAACTAGGCTAGTTGTAGGACCTCCGCACGACAAAAATCATTCTTTCACAAATAATAGATTAAATAAAAATAAACATTACTTTTGCAGACCTTTTTTAAGAGAACGAAATGGCAAATCACAAAAGCACGCTAAAAAGAATAAGAAGTAATCAAGCTAAAACTGCTAGAAACAAGTACCAGCACAAAACTGCTAGAACTTGGATCAAAAGAGTAAGAACTGCTGAGACTAAATCAGAAGCACAAGCATTATTGAATGAAACTTTTTCAAAAGTTGACAAACTTGTAAAGAAAAATATAATTCACAAGAACAAGGCAGCTAATCTGAAAAGTAAACTTTCGAAGCACGTAGCTTCCTTAGGATAATTTTGCTTAAATAATAATATTTTTGAAGCCTTCCTGAATATTCAGGAGGGCTTTTTTGATGCATAAAATTTGGCAGACTATATCTCTATAAAAAACTGGAGCGAGGACGACAAACCTCCTGAATAATTGGCTAACAAAGGTCGTGAAGCTCTAAGTAATGCTGAGTTACTTGCTATCTTGATAGGCAATGGCACACGTAGTAAATCTGCAGTGGACTTATCTCGCGATATTTTAATGCTTGCAGAAAATGACTTGAATAAACTCGCTAAACTAGGCATCAAAGAACTGCGCACTATCAATGGTATAGGACCGGCAAAAGCAATAACTATTATCGCATCAATAGAGCTAGGAGGAAGAAGAAAAACCGCTGAAAAATCAACAGAAATTATTCGATCGAGTAACGATGCAGCTTCTATTTTCCAGCCCATGTTGCAGGACAAAGACTATGAAGAGTTTTGGATACTTCTACTAAAAAAAAACAATGAAATCATCAAACCTTATAAAATCAGTGAAGGTGGCGTGGCTCTTACGGTTGCAGATCCAAAAAAAATATTCAGAGCAGCACTAGAGTTCGGAGCCTCTGCGGTCATACTTTGCCATAATCACCCGAGTGGAAACCTTAGTCCTAGCCCTGCAGATTTTAAACTTACTGAAAAACTGGTAAAAGCAGGTAAGAATATCGACATCAGCGTATTAGATCATATCATAGTCACTAATCAAGGTTACTATTCTTTTGTTGACGAAGGAAAACTGTAAATCTAAAACAGCTTTAATCCCTTCTTGAGCTTATCAAACCTAAGTCCATTTAGGTCGAAAACAAAGGTTATTTTTTCTCCAAAATTCAAATTTTGGAAATCACTTACATCCTCACTTTGCCACAAATTGAAGAAAATTTCGAACCTGTCTTCAATCAATTCAAGTTCCAAGCCCGCATTATAAATCAGACCAGCCCCAGAACTATTCCAAAAGGCCTCATCTAGTCCATCTGCCATCACAAATTCTACATATGGTTTTATCGGTAATTTTCCTGGCAAAGGCATCGTCAGATTGGCCGAGACTAGCCTAGTCTCATTTGAAATGAGTGGCCCGCCAACAAATTTTGAGAAATCACGTCTATTTGAAATCTGATTTTGGAACAACCCACTTTCCGCATTTCTGTGCATCAGGTAATCATCGAACCTATAATCATAGTATCCAGCTCTATCACCATCTCCTATTGTATTCTGATAAGTAGTTGCATTTATACTATTGGCGATAAAACTTCCGTACACTCTTATTTCTAAGGGTTTATCTTGTAAACCTATATCTAAGTCATAGTTGAGGACTGACGTTAGTCGTATCATATCTTCGGTAGTCACCTCATCTCTCAAGTATGAAAAATAACGGCGAACACTATCTAAATCGTAAAATTGAGGATTCTCAAAGTCTGCTAAGATTCCATTTGTAGATACCTGACCATACTCTATTGAAAGTTGGAAGTTGTACCCATTCAATTTTCGTTTGTTAGCTTTGTTATACGTGAGCGACATAAACTGTCTATCGCCTTGTATAAATTGATTTCCAGATAAGGTGTCTCCGCGATCCACATCGAATTTTGGATCCATACCTATAAAATCATATTGAAATCTAAATGAACGTGAAATCAAGCTTCTCAGCGACCTCTTCCGTAAGTAATACTCTGCATATGGAGAGACTTTTGTATAACGATACCTATCATTTAATATTAAAGAAGTCTGCGGTTCAAATGTGAAGCTTTTGAGATCCGCACCTATCTCCATATGTTCAGCAGGTTTGCTGAACGGTGTTGTATAGTGAACGTTGGCAAAACCGTTTACCGTTGCGTTCTCAAATGAATACATTGGGCTGATATTATATTGTAACTGTTTGTTACTTGGTCCATAGTTGTGGATACTCAATCCCCACATCGATTTATCGCAATAGTTCCAAGCGTAAGTAGGTAAAACGAAAACTCGATTTAAATGTGCCCTTTCTCCTCGAGAACCTAGTTTAAACTCCAAGTTGCGATGGCTACTGTTATTACCTAGATGCATATCTAGCGTTTCTTTATTTGGATCGATTACGGCTCTTTTACTATCTGCTTGTACTGGCAAAATCAACTTCTCACCTGCCGGCACGCTATACCACTTTCTAGATTTCACTCCGTCCAAATCCATTTCTACAGGTACTGGCACCTCTATTTTTGATTTATTGTGGAGCTTAAAACCCTCTTTGTGATTACAAATAGCATAATCCATCTTTGTATCAGAATTGAGTAATTCATCAAAAAACCAGCTTAGATTTTTACAACTAGTTTTCTCCCAAGATATTTTCATATCATCTGGTAACGGATGCTTATACTTCCATTGGTCATAATACTGTAGCATACACGCTTTGAATAATGAATCTCCCAAGAAAGCTTCTAAATATCCAAAAGAAGATGCTCCTATTCCGTATACGCTCATCCCATAATTCCCATTTGTGAGTTCTTCAGAACTTGAGGCTACTGCCTGATGTTCGTTCCGCAATAGATTGTCCTTAACGAGTGAGTTCATCGCTACAGCATTGGCATTTGACAAGAAACTGTTGCCTTTTGCCATAGCTTGTTGTTCGTAGTAACTATTGATAGACTCATCCATCCAAGGATAACTCCGCTCATTGTTGGCCAATATCCCATAAAACCAATTATGACCAACTTCGTGAACAATTACTTCCTCCCCCATAAAATCACACAGAGTAATCATAGGGTACTCCATCCCTCCGCCAGCTTTCAGTTCTCCGTGCACCACTGTAACGTGGCTATAAGGGTAAGGACCCACATTTTCTGAATAATAAGATACCGCTGTCTCTATATGGTCCAGATCATTGACATTAGGCTTTGCAGATACCACTCTAGCAGTCACAGTCTCATCAGCTACTTTTATTTTCTTACTTACATACCCCCAACGCTTAGATGCAAACCAAGCAAAATCGTGAACATTATCAGCAGTAAAAGTAACGGTCTTCTGAATTGCACTACTTGGTATACTATCACCTAGAGCCTTTTTATAATCTATGAGCTCACTAGGATTTTGGCATTCGCCTGTGGCTACTAAGGTATAGTTCTCTGGTAGAGTAATATTAACTTCGAAGGACCCGAATTCTGAATAAAACTCACCCATATTTAAATAAGGCATAGGATTCCATCCATTGACATCATATACCGCCGGCTTAGGATACCACTGCGTGATAAAATAGTCTTGATTATCGTGTCCTAGGCGTGAGAATACTTTGGGCAGTTTCACTCTAAAACTACTTTTAAGAGTGACTGATTGTCCGCTTTTTAGCAGCTTTGTCAGTATCACCTTGATCACATCTATATTTTTGGTTTGCTCTACCTGTAATGGCTGTTCTCCTTCAGTAAAGGCAATACTATCTATGTAGCCTTTATCTTCAGCCTTTGAAAAATAAAAATCTGTTTCTCCATTCTGCATCATCTGACGGGCAAAAGCAGTACGCGTGTTCTTATATCCATTTGGCCAAAGGTGTATGTAGATAAAAGTCAAATCATCAGGGCTATTATTTTGATAATCCATTACGATATCTCCGTGAAGAAAGTGCTTCAGATCATCAAGTTGTACATTAATTTTATAATCTACTGACTGTTGCCAGGCTGACTGCTGTTTTAGCTGAGCTGTGGCACATAAATTGATTACTAAAAAACAGAGCGCTAAATACTTTCTCATTTACTGAAGATAATTTGTGTGCAAAATAAACGCTATCAAGGAACAATGAAATAGAATTCTTAGTCTTCTATGACTAGATTTGGTAGCAGTGAAAAGAATATGATGGAAAACGGAGATTACATGGACGAAGGAATGAATGAACGCATTCAGAGCTTCGAACGAATGCTAGCTAGTGGAGAAAGTTTCTTTTACGATAATGATGAATTAGGTCAAATCATAGATTTCTACATTGATTTTGATCAACTTAACAAGGCGAATAAAGCCATTGCTTTTGCTGAATCACTTTATCCTTTTGAGACGTACTACAAGGTAAAAAAAGCTGAGGTGTACATAGCGGAGAGAAATATTAATGGTGCCGTAAAACTGCTTGAAAAATATCGAAGTATTGAGCCCCAAAACACAGAAATAGCTAAATTATTGGGAGATTGTTACGCCATCACGCTACAGTTTAAAAGAGCTCTAGAATGTTATGTATTTGCCCTCAATCAAGATACAAAGAATGACGAGTTACTCTTGAGACTTGCTAGAGTCAACTTTGCTATTGGAAATAATAAGAAGGCCTTGTCCTATATCAATGCATTGCCGAAGGACTTTATTTATGATGACTTAAGTATCCAAGAGTTCGTGAGACTTTTCATGGACTACAATGAGTACGATGAGGCTATTTCATTCTTAGAGAAAGTCATTGACGATATACCCTATAACTATACAGCTTGGTACTTCAAAGGACTCATTTATCAACGTAAAGAAGATTATGAGAAAGCACTTGATTCTTTCGAATTTTGTATAGCCATAGATGATTCAAATACTATGGGACATCTAGGAAAAGGAAACAGCCTAATGGAACTCCAAAGAAATGCTGAGGCTATTGCTTCATACCAACTCTCTTTGGAAAATGATGAGACCGATGCCGAGGTTTACTGCAACATTGCGGAGTGTTATGAGAACTTAAAAGATTTTGACAATGCTAAAAAATATTACAGAAAATCTTTACAAACAAATCAGCACCTTTCAGATGCTCACTTTGGCCTGGCTCTCATTTATAAACGAAATGATAAGTATCGAGATGCTTTAAGGCACTTAAATCACGCCATTAATATCGATAAATATGAAAGCCTTTATCATATAGAGATTGCCGAAATATATCTGATCTTAGAAAATAAAGAGCTATGCTATGAGCATTATCAGATTGCATATGAGCTAGACCAAGACACTGTTGAGATACTGCTCGACTATGCTCATTCCAAATTTGAAATGGAAGAGATACAGGATGCAGTAGATCTATTACTCGAGCACTTAGAAAATCACGATGAAGATGCTCGGATGTACTATAGGATTGCCTCATACACCTACACTTTAGGACAAAATGAGAAGGCTTCCTCGTTCTTACATGCAGCTCTAAAAATAAATCCAAAAGAATATTTTTTGCTCTATGAATTTGCTCCTTTCTTAGAAAATGTTGAAAACGTATCAAATATCATAGCTTTGTACACCAAATAATAAAATGATCAATTCAGAATTCAATTTGAAAAACATACCTGAACGCACCTCTAAACCACGTGAGAGTGGGCTGACAATGGTTATGGACAAGGGTCTAAGCTGCAGACAGGTTGAAGACTTCTTAGAGGTGAGTGCTGACAAAACAGATATCGTCAAACTTGGTTTTGGCACCAGCTCTGTCACTCCAAATCTAAAAGATAAAATAAAAATATATCGAGATGCAGGAATCCCAATCTATTTCGGAGGCACATTATTCGAAGCCTATGTAATTAGGGGCCAGTTTGATGACTACAAGAAGCTTTTAGATCGGTATCAGATAACTCATACTGAAGTATCTGATGGAAGTATTGAGATATCTGAAGAAGAGAAGTGTGGCTACATTAGATCTCTAGCTAAGGACTTTACAGTTCTTAGTGAAGTCGGAAGTAAGGACGCTGAGAAAATCATACCTCCTTATAAATGGATAGCTATGATGAAAGCGGAAATCGAGGCAGGTGCTTGGAAGGTAATTGCTGAGGCTAGAGAAAGTGGAACTGTTGGTATATTTAGAAATTCAGGAGAAGTAAGGTCTGGGTTAATAGAGGAGATTTTACAGCATATCCCTTTGGATACGATATTGTGGGAAGCGCCCCAGAAAGTACAGCAGGTATGGTTTATGACACTATACGGGCACAATGTAAACTTAGGAAACATTGCACCTAATGAAGTTATTCCTTTAGAAACGCTTCGTCTCGGCTTAAGAGGAGACACCTTTAACCATTGGCTTTAGTTAAAGTATAAAAAAACCTTATCTGTGTTAAGGCCTTTTTTGTTTTTGTATTAACTACTCTACAAAGGGTCGTCTTATTAGCGTAAGTTCTATTTGTTTATTCAGGTTTTCTTCAGGAACCAAACTCTTGTAGCCTATGATAACCTGATAGGTACTTGACTCAGGAACTGAAAAACTCAAATCAACCTTATAAAGGCTATTAGGTTCTTCTACAGACGCTACTGGCTTGTTTTGCATATCTACCACAGTGATATATGAAATTATCTTAGAAATCTCATAGTTCATGGTAAACACATAGTCATATCCCTTTTCCGCTGGAAACTCATATTTATAAACACTTCCGTTTTGCAATTCTAGATTTTGCGAACGTACATATTTCCAATTTACATTAGGATTTATATCTAAGACTTGAGCAGCTACAAACATTGTAGAACACAACAAGGTAAGAAACACTATTATTTTTTTCATTGATTACTTAATATCCTTTTCTCTCTTTTCGTTTAGCACTTTTTCTTTTAGACGTTGCAATCGTTCCAATCGTTGTCTAAAGTCTTCGCAAATAGAAAATATATTGTAACTGTGGCTATTAAACTTCACTTCTTTGCTTTCCATACCTATCCATTTTTTGAATCTTCAAGATACAGAAAAATCTTCACTCTTAGGAATCTGTAATGAGAAAATTCGACAACTGTTGATAAATCATCGCTTTCCTATCATCTTCTAGCATCGAAATGTGCTTTTCAATGACTTGAAAATCTTTTCTTTTCGCTGGTCCAGTTTGCCAGAATTCTGGTTTGCCTTGCTTTAGACGGTCTGCCGTTTCCTTGATAATGGGATGTAAATACTTAAAATCTAACCCTTCTTTGGTCAGATAAGAATCTGCAAGAGTGTACATCAAATTTGTAAAGTTATTGGCAAAAACTGCAGACAAATGGTACTTCTCGCGTTCTTCTGAATTCACTTCTACCACCGTATTAGAAATTGAATCCGCCAGATTAAAAAGTTTCTTCTTCACTTCCTTAGAAGAGTATTCTAAGAAAACAGGTACGTCTAAGAAATCTTTAATCGTTTCTTTTCTAAAAGACTGCAATGGATACAATACTCCATAATCTCCGCTATAACTCTCGAGCGTTTCCATCGGAACCGCACCCGCTGTATGACACACAATAGCTTTCATACCTCGTGGCAAGTTTGACAATATTTCTTCATACGCTGAGTCCGTCACGCATATAATTACAAAATCTGAGTCTTTATACATCTTACTCAGCTCTGCTCCATAGTAAGCTCCGAAATTACGAGCTAACAGCTTCGCTTTCTCCTCATTCCTACTAATTACCTGATTAATAGTATGTCCAGCCTTGTCTAAGGCAAATGCCAAGTTAGTGGCTACATTTCCACTTCCTATGAATGAAACTTTAAACCCCACGTTTGAGTTCTAATCTATGCCACGTAGCGATTCCAAAGCCTATGACCATTAAGATAGTTCCTAACCATAGCAAATTGATATACGGGAATACGATACCTTTCATTACGATGTAGTCCACTTGAGGGTTTGTTTCTGCTACTTCTAAAACTGCTTGTGGACTTCCATTTTCGTTTGGTCTCACTTCGAAGCCTAAACGAAGTCCCGCTTCTATACTTTCATCTCTAATTGTAAAGTAGGTCTTATCATTAATCCCAAAAATAGGATTTATGTCTAATGTTGTTTCTCCTCTCCGTACTTTTATCAATGCTTTAGCCAAAGTAGTGTTCTTGAGACCAATACTTTCCCCATTACTTTGTTCTACCCCCGTAAAATATATTGTACCATTATCGGTAATAATACTATCTCCAGGACTAACAATATACTCTTTCAGATTTTTCCACTCAATACTATCCCTTTCTTTCTTGGGCATCGCCGTGATATGAGTGTATACGTCATAGGTGATATAGTGACGTGTATCTGGATTTGGCATTAGCCCACCATTATCTCCAATTTGAGTATTTGGGTAGAGCATAAATGTTTCGGAGCTATCCAAGGAAACATATTTCACTTTAAAGTAGATATCATCAATGCTCACACTATCCCCTTCGTAGGTTACCATAAAATCTCCAAGTCGAGTTGGCTTTCCTTTTTCAAGAAGCATATTTTCTCGTCTAGCATCTTCATTGAAGCCACCCATTTGTCCTGCGAAATCAGCTGTAATTACTTGCTTCTTAGCACTCGATACCAAAACTCCTAATAACATCATTCCAAAACCTATGTGTGCAATAGAAGCCCCTGAAAGCTTTGATTTTTTAACGTAAAGAATGATATATAAAATATTACCAACCATAGCAAAAACACCTGCAAGCATAAGCACTACATACAATGGATTAGTGATACCGAATAAGAATATCCCTCCAATTGTAAGGATAACGGATAATGCCAATGTATAGAGTATTTCTTTACCGAGTTTTGCTTTATCCGGAGTGTTTCTATATCTGAAAAATTGCGTTGCGGCCATCAGAAAAGCTATGACTATGGCAATAGGCGTCTGATATAGGTTGTAGTAAGCTATTACATCCTCAGGAGGTACAGCATTCGTCCCAAATATTTTATTGAATACCGGCTTGGATGTCCCCACTAAAACCTGTACCGCAGACAACACTAAAAGCAATGAACCTATGAACATCCAAAACTCCCTACCCCAAATATTATCTTCACTTGCATTGTTTGATAATTCCTTATTGATGCTTAACACAAACCACGCAATTCCTAATAAGGATAAAACCAATAATGGATAGAAACTTAGTTTAGTATAAAAGGGCAAAAGCAACACCAATACACTAACAGGTATAATAATAAACCACCTTTTGCGTGCTCCTTCCGTCACAGCTATAATCGGCAACCAAATAAACAGCACTACAAACTGCATCAATTGTCCAGCTAAGCCTAAATCTGTAAATGAATGCACTGAGGTTTCTCCTAAGACACCACTTCTAGTAAGAAAAGTAGCATAAAGTACCATAATATAGGTAGAGATGATCAATGTATAAGATGCAATCGTAGAGGTATTGGTAACCTTCTTGATGAGCATCAGGTGAATCCCACTGATGAGTAACAGCCACGGAACTAAAGACGCATTCTCCACAGGATCCCAAGCCCAATAACCTCCGAAACTTAATGATTCATATGCCCAGAAGCCCCCCATAATAATTCCAGCACCTAGTATCATACCGCCAGCTAAAGTCCACGGTAATGCAGGTTTGATCCACGCTCGATATTCTTTTTGGAATAAAGATGTAACCGCAAATGCAAATGGAACTATTGTAAGTGCAAATCCTAAGAAAAGTGTTGGTGGATGTATAACCATCCAGTAATTCTGTAGAAGCGGGTTTAGGCCCGTTCCGTCTATTATGTTTTTCAAGTAGTCTGGAGAGGAGAATAATGGTATATCCATCTTCTCTCTAAGCAATTCAAAAGGGCTACTACCTATAGTATAGATATCTAACACATTGACACCTAAAAGCATTGCCGTAAGCACCACTTGTGAAAGTGCTAAAATAGCTACTACACCTTTTTCCCATTTCTTAGCGGTGGCCATTAGAACGAGTCCTATGACTGCATTCCATACCATCCACAAGAGGAAACTACCTTCTTGTCCTTCCCAAAAACAGGAAATCATATACCGAAGTGGCAGTTTCAAACTACTATGTTCGTATGCATATGCATATTCGAAGTAGTGATTCTGTATTATAAAAAACAAAGTGACAAAAATCCCTAAAACAGACAATGCATGAGTTGTAAAAAAGAAGCGACCCAACTTCTTCTCTGTAGAATAATCACTTGGGGCTTTGGCATAAAACACAGAGCTCAGCAATGCACTGACTAGTGCAAAGACTACGAAAAAGTGTCCGAGATTTCCAATGAATAAATGTTCTCCAAAATAAGTAATTTCTTCCATATATTATGAGTTTGAAGCCTTGACTTTTCGATTTATTTCCTCGTCCTTGTACTTAGAAGGACATTTTGGAATAACCTTAGTAGCTCTAAAGATTTCACCATCTATGTGACCATACATGTTTACGGTTTCTGCACGCTCAAAATCTTGTTGTTTTGGCTCTGTACTCACTACCTTTCTAATCTCACCACTTTTATCCTTCAGATAAAAAGCAAAGTAGTTTGGATCCTTTACCGGATCATACTCCATAGGCTTTTCTTTGACCAGAAATCCTGTAATGTGATACGTTTCATTTGGATTTGAAGATGCTTCAGAAAATGTACTGCTTTTTTCAGCACCAGCATATGTTGACATTATTGCAGCTATTGCTACCGCCAATACGACTAATAATACAATTACTTTAGGCTTCATTTCTTGATTTTTCTAATTCCGATATTTTTTTATCTAGTCTCACTAGATAGAACGTTAGTAAAGCAAAAATGATTACCAAAACAGCAACAACCACATATATTTTCCCACTTTGATAAAAAAAATCATCTACAGGAGTTTGTGCCATTGCAGACAAACTCATAAGCATCATTATCCAACTATATTTCCTCATCTTTTCTATTAATCTCATTTAATCTGTAGTGCAAAGTAGAAATCCATACACCTAATAAAATCCATCCTAGTCCTGCTAGATAAAAAACCTTCCTGAGGTTATTATCTAAATCCAGGCTACTAAAAGCCACTGTATCGCCGCTAGCAGGGTGCAAGCTAGTCTCAGCCATCCTAGGATATATAATGACCAACACGATAAAGATTGGAAATGCAAATAGATTATATACTGCAGAAAACTTACCCCGCTGTACATCATCATCTATACTATTCCGTAAGATATAGTACGCTAGGTAAATGAGCATGCCAATGGCTGCACCATTAAGTTTAGCATCTTCTATCCACCACGTACCCCAAGTAAACCTAGCCCAAAATGATCCAGTAGCCAATCCCATAGCACCAAAAAGCATAGCAACCTTAATAAAGCTGCTTGCAAGACTATCTAGTGAAGGGTTCCCACTTGCTAGATACTTCAGCCCATAAATAAACGAAACGATTAGCAAGATAATCATAGTAAACCACATCGGCACGTGAAAGTGTAAATTCCGAATCGTCTTTGCTAAAATCCCGATATCGTCAGGAGCGGGCATCAAGAAACCTCCAATTATTCCATAGAATACAAAGGTTACAGCTAATATCTTCCACCACGATTTTCTCATCTCTAAAGCACTACAAAGTTAACCCTTTAAATGCACATGAAACTCTCCGAAAGTCAGATTTTTGACAATTTGGAAATGACATAAATCAAGAAATAGAAAGGATAAAATAGGTCTCGAATAACTACCAAGCTAGGCTACATTTTACTTGTATTTACCGTCTTTCTTGTTTTGCAAAAACTGACGCCTTCTCAGCATCATATACCTTACAAAAGCAAATAGGCCTACACCTATGAATAAGTACCCCGAAGTTTTATCAGGATTCGACGAAGAAAATACCGAATATGCTTCGAAAATACAGACTGCTCCAATGGTCATCCAGATAATTTGTAAGATACGAGGTAAATTTTTCATTTTTCTAATTTCTACTCTTCAGCAGTTTCATTCAAATATACAATTCCTGTGACTTTGGTAAATTTATAATTCAAAAAGTCCTCATCACTTTCAAAACCTTGTGCCTTAATTATCTTTTCATCTCGAATTCTTACGCGTACAGGCTTATCAGAAGTCACAGTTCTATTCTTTTTGTCCCAAATTAACTCATCTGTTCTTATCTCTTCATCATTCTTGTTAAGGACCACTGCGCTATCCCGAATTTCTATTCTGTCTTCTTTTTCGTGATGAATAGCATATCGTGCTGTCAAAGTACTAGTGACTTCGCTAATATCGTTAAAGAAAGTAGCTTTCACACCTTTTGGCATTTCCAACCGCGGATTTTCCTCATCAGGGAACCTTTTCATTTCAGGTGCTTCTATCTCAGCACGTAAGACTGCAGAGTCTGTATATGTGATTTTTACACTATCTGCTACTTCCACCGACAGACTATCGCTAAGCCGATTATGCTTGACTATCTCTTCTGAGGTGTGGTTACTCCCGCAAGACATGAAAAAAGCGGCACCAATAAAAATTAGTGCCGCTTTTGTTATATTTTTATTCTTACCCATTTAGGATATGATTATTTAGCTTCCGAATCTTACTGTTGTAGATTCTCCAATCCAGCATCCTACTCTGTAAGGAGCTCCAGCATTGATTCCTTTAAAGAAAGCATCTTCCTTATTTGGGAAGTAAGCTGCATACTTATTTATCTTAGCCTGAGCTTCATCTGCAATACTAGGATCCACGCTTTTAGCCTTAGCATACTTATCTACGGCTACAAGATATACTCCTCCTCTTCTTAAGTCTCCAGTGCCACAGCTAGTTGCACTAGCTGCATATGCATCTCCGATCAAAATATACGCCTCTCCACTATTTGGATTAATCGTAAGTGCTTTTCTTGCATACTCCCTTACTTTAGGGTATTCCTTTTTGTTTTTGGAAGTTTTAGCTAGCTTAATCCAAATATCAAATTTTGCTTCGTCCGTTTCTGCCAAATCTGCAGCTTTAATATAGTAGCTTATAGCTTTTGCTGGCTCACCTTGTTTATTAAAAGCCTTTGCTAAAGAAAGTGCCGCATCTGAGCTTGGCTCTAGTGCAAACAAGGCCTCAGACACTTGCAGATAAAAAGCTTCACTCTCACAACCACCTCTGTCTAAAAGTTTAGTTGTAGCCTCCAACCACGCAGCACTCTGAGCATTATCCGCAAAGTAAGGCTCCTTGAGTTCTTTTAATTTGTCACAATTCAAGTACGGCTTCATCATTCCAATTACAGCATCTTGAGTTGCTACCCACTTCACACCTTTCGCTGAATCTTTTTCACTAACTCCTGCAGCTGTATATTTCGCGATGTTGTGATCTATTATGAGAGTCACCATATCTAAGATTCTGAATAGGCTATCCATAGACAATTTCTTAGCCTTATATTCTTTAACCCCTGCGTATATAAAATCTTTTGGAACCTTGTATGCTGTAGCATTCCCTTCTAAGGAGATGGACTCTTCAAACATAGCTAACCCCTCTGCTCTATTCCCTGGAGTAAGTTTTACTATCTCGTTTGCCCACTTCCCTTTTACATAACCTTCCTTACCGTGGAAATCGATTCGTTTTGCATAGCATTCAAAAACCAAGTTTGCATATTCTTCTAGGTTTTGTTTGTGATCGGCAATATTCTGTTTCACTGTATCCTTGTAAGCCTTGTATGCATCTACACTACCTGGCTCTGTATTGCCCTTCATTTCCTTAAGTTTTGCTTTTTCAGCAGCAAAAATTGGCTTTCTAGCAGAGTGTATTTCTTTAATTTTCTTCTTAATTATGTAGGGCCCTGCATAAGTCACACGCTTTTGTATACACGGAACATTGTCAAAAAGGTATTTCCAATAAGGAAAAGCTTCTAGATATTTCTTTTCTTGATAGTACTGGTTGAACAGGGATAGCTGCTTTGCAGTTTCTACGCTATCACTACCCCATTTATTTTGGCAAGCTGTTGGCGTATCATCACTATCGTCATTATCATCTTGTGCTAAGGCTAAGGTGCCTACCATTGCCATTAAAACGAACAACAAATACTTTTG